>OBYN01000337.1_pt1 | contig 16824 bp, 11 predicted proteins | sample 1476781 | NCBI WGS metagenome assembly OBYN01 (sample SAMEA2580203, study PRJEB22360) | human gut metagenome | biome: human gut; feature: human-associated habitat; material: faeces | place: Denmark | collected 2008/2010 | reverse complement strand
ATTCTTTTTATACATTTCGTTTTAAAAAATTATACTTTTGGTTTTGCCAATTATACAGCCCGACCAGAAAGAGGCTAAACTACGTGCTTTGAAAAGCGGATCTGCTTTTAGTTATGTTTTGAAAAATATTTTCCCGTCGTTGCGCCGTTCGGAATATCGTATCGACTATACGGTTCGTGAGTTTACGGTAGAAGAAGGTCGTGAGATTATCAAGACCCGTCCGCAACAATTGAGTCTGAGTGAAATGTTTGCCGTAGCCAACAGCTATGAAACGGGAAGCAAGGAATATAATGATGTATTTGAAATTGCTGTACGCATGTACAGTTCTGATCCGGTGGCTAATCTGAATGCTGCTAATATCTCTATAGGAAAAGGTGATTACGAATCCGCTAAAAAATATCTGTCGAAAGCAGGTAATTCGGCTGAAGCAATCCATGCCCGTGGCGTTATAAAATTAATTGAGGGTGATCTTGATGGGGCAGAAACTTTGCTGAAACAGGCAAAAGAAGCCGGTGTGATAGACGCAGCAGCTAATTTGAGAGAATTACAGAAGAAAAGAGATGATAATGCTTTATTTGATAGTTTCAACATGCATAATTGATATGTATACCGTGTGGAATTATAATAAATAGAGTCTATTTTTGCATCAGAATGATTTATGGAAAAGCATAAAAATAATAATATGGAACATGCTGCACAAGTCGAATACGTTTTAGTAAACGAGATTGACAACCAGAACGGAGTGCATCTGTATCTGGAAGGAAATAAATGGTGCGCCTATGAACGTTCCGCTTATTATCTGGCTCAGTTGAAAGTGCCGGTTGTAATAAAGAAGGAAATAGTTCGTGACGGATATGACGTGATTCTGTTGAAAGCTTTTTTTGAAGTGGACGACATGCGTTTGCCTCTTGCTCCGAAGACTATTTTGAAACAAGTGGCTGACGACAAGCTCTTATTTCAGTTGAACGATCAGATCGATGGCTTCCCCGAATGGAAGGCTTGTCAGCTGAATAAATTACCAGCATAAAAGGTGAAGCCGTGAGGCTTCGGTTAAGTATACTAAGTTGTAAAATTGAGGGTGTATTAAGTCCCCGGAAGTGAGTGGTTATCCTTCCGGGGCATTTTTTTTTAATTGAAAATTGAAGATTGAAAATTATGCGGGGGACTGGAAATAGATGATTAATCGGGCATCGGGGGATAAGGTGAGGGTAAACTCGGTTCCCAGGGCTTCGTTGAGGGAGCCTTGCCACCAGGATGTCAGGCGCCGTCGGGTGATGGGCCATCGGAGGCCTTCGGTGGTTATTTCTCCGCAGGGATACATGGAAAAGATGGATATTTGCTGGCCGGGTGTGCATGGTAGCGTTGTTGTCCGGAGGACAGGGATGAAGCGACCGTAATCGGAGAGCATTTCCACGACTTCGAATAGAGGAGCAAAGTCTGTCAGCAGGGAGATATTTCCGAGTGTATGGTCTTCGCGAAGTCCCGTAGCTCCGAGAATCAGTATTTTCCGGTAACCGGAAGCGTGGGCGAAACGTACAGCCTTGGTCAGGTCGTTTATCTCTTGGTCTTCCACGGTATGGATACGGTCGGCATATAGCCGGAGCATTTCCGATGGAATACTGTCCAGGTCGCCGACAATGGCCGACGGGACCAACCCCCTTTCATGAAGGTTCTGCACGGCCCCGTCGCAGGCAATGATGACGGGTGTTGCTTTTAATAATTCCAACGGCCCCGCTGTTTGCGGAAAACTGCCGTTAGCAACTACTACACAATCATATAATGTTTCCATTTGTATTTATTCCTTTCTTTAAACTTTATTCTTTTAATTCAGCTTCAATTTCTTCTATTGAAGGCAGGCTTCCCTTGAAGTCTTCCGGACATAGGCGAGTTAGTTCGTATTCCGAGACGCCAATGGGCTGACTAATTCCTTTCAATGAATATTCGGCAATAAAGCTATCTTTATTTTTACATATCAACAGACCTATTGACGGATTATCTGCAGGGTGTTTCAATAAATCATTTACTGCAGTCAGGTAAAAACTTAATTTGCCGGTATATTCTGGTATGAAATCGGTTGCTTTCAACTCGATAACAATATAACATCGTAGTTTTAGATGATAAAAGAGTAAATCCAGATAAAATTCTTTATTACCTACTTTTAAAGGTATCTGGCGGCCTACGTAGGCAAAACCAGCTCCTAACTCAATTAAAAATTTCGTGATATTGTCGGTTAAGGCATTTTCCAGTTCACGTTCTTTATAGCTATCTGTAAGTGTAAGAAAATCGAAATTGTAAGGATCTTTTAGTAATTCCTGGGCCAGGTCACTCTGGACTGTTGGTAACAAACGGGAAAAATTTGATACGGAATGCCTTGTTCGTTGGTAGTCTTGTTGTTTGATGTGTAATTCTAAAATACTGCGGCTCCAACCGTTTTCAATTGTTTTGTGTATATAAAAAAATGCTTCTTCAATGGATTTGCATTGAATGATAATACGTAAATTATGTCCCCAGGGAATTTGTGAAACTGTTTCCCGTAATTGGTCAACAACTTGTTGACCAATTGTAATGTCTTGGTTATAAAATGAATACCATCTTTTGATGTATTTGATATTGGTTGTGGAAAAACCTTTCATCTCAGGAAATTCCTGCTGTAGATCTGAACTTAATTGTTTTATCAAGCCATCCCCCCACTGTGATTGTTCCTGTTTGGAAACAATTTCCTTTCCAAGCTCCCAATATAGGTTGATTAATTCTGTATTAACTTTCAATGCCGCTTTGATTTGGCTGTTTCGTATACGGAATTTAAGATCGGTGAGCCATTGCTTATATTCAATGTCAGATTTAAGAATTACATTCATAAGGTTTTGTTTTTTATAAGTTTGTAATACCTCACAAATGTAGAGTTTATTTTCAACATTTCATATCCGTTCTTTATTTATTCCTTTCTTTTTCCAGGTGAAATATCCGACGATGGCCAATATTGCGTAGCAAATGTACAAAAACATGGTTGGATAGAGGCCACGGAGGTAATAAAGATAAACGGATACGAAATTGACGATTGCCCAGAAGATCCAGTGTTCGATGATACGGCGGGCCAGCATCCAGGTGGCTACGATGCCGACGGAGGTGGTGAAGGCGTCGCCCATCGGGATGGGGGAGTCTGTGAAGTTATGAAGTACGTAATATAATAGGACGTATATAGCTAGGATAGCGGAAGCTATCCCTGCTAATAACGGCCAGGTGATATGACGGTAGAAAATCAGGTCATCGGAGACTTTCTCTTCAGTGACGCTTTTTTTCGTACAGGTCCATTTTTTGAAACCGTAAATGCTGATGGCAACATAGTAGATATTCAGCCCCATATCGGCATATATCTTTGAGAAGAAAAAGACAAATACGTAGACCAGGGAGGTGAGGAAGCCTACTACCCACATTGCTTTATGCTGCCTGATCTCTAATAACAGGTAGAGAAAACCTGTAATGACACCGAAATATTCTAATAGTTGTTCCATAATTTATATTTTTCTAGAACCTGATTGTTACTCTGGCCATGGCGTTTGTGCCGGCCTGGGTGAAATAACCGTCGTCTTTGTTGACGATCCCTTTGCTGATGTAGGTATATACCCAGGCGTTTGTTTCATATTTCTCGTTGAAGAGGTTGTTGATGGTGACGTCGACGCCGATCTCCTTGACAAACTTCGGTTTGAAAACGTATCCGACACGCAGGCTGTTCACGAAATAGGGATCGATGGAACGGTCTTTGGTGGAGGTATTGTCGATGTATTGACGGCCTACAAACTGTGAGTTGAAGCTGGCGGAGAATCCTTTCAGGTTGAAATCGAACATGCTGTTGGCGATGATGCCGGGAGAGAAGGCGATGTCGGTTGTTCCCAGATAATAACTTGCCTGGCCTCCGTTATCGAAATCATCTATATAATGAGTGAAATTCTTTATTTTGTTACGGCTCAGAGTGATGTTTCCGTTCCAGTCCAGCCAGTGGGTGATACTTGCGCCTCCGGTCAGTTCAATTCCCATGCGGTAGCTGTCTTTGATATTGCTGGTCAATGCTTCACCGATTTCGCTGATTTTTCCACTCAGGATCAATTGGTTGTTGTAGTCCATAAAATAAAGATTGGCTCCGGCGCGGAAACGTTGGTTGCCGAAGCTGTAACCGGCTTCGTAGTCGTAGAGTGTTTCGTGAGTAGGACGTTCGTTGACTGCGGCTTCCGTAAAATTGTCGCGATTGGGTTCACGGTTGGCGACGGAGAAAGAGACGAAAGCATTATGACCGCCTTTCTGGAAATTGATACCGGCTTTCGGGTTGAAGAAGTTCCAGTTTTTGTTGACGTAGATTTCCTTACCGGTATTGTCGTCACTTCCTTTGATCGTGTAATGGATGCCACGGTATTGCAGGTCGAGGTATCCGTTCAGGTAGGGGTGGAACCGGTAGTTGCCTTTTACGTAAAAGTTATAATCCAGTTTGTTCCCTCTGTTACGGTAATATTCGTAGTCAGGCGAGGGGAGTGCTTCTGCATTTTTGACCCACATGACACGGCCGAAATGGTCGCCTACATATTTATTGACAGCTGAACCGAAGCTCATCTGGAGACGTTCTGAGCGATAGTTCGCACTGTAAACTACACCGTAAAAGTCGTTGTCCAGCCATTTACGGCGGACGAGGTCGGACTTGACGATTGTGTCGCCTTTCCCGTTGATATAAGACTCGGGGAGTTTATATTTTGTAAATTCTTCATTGGGCTTATAGTCTTCGTAATATCCTTCTCCATGTGTGTAATGGAGTGTCAGGTTCATATTCCACAGGTCGCTCAGTCGCTGACTTGCCATCAGGTGGTAGTTTTGCTGCCGGTAATTGTCTGTCTGGTTGTCGTAGAATTTTTTAACGCCGTTCTCTTTATATTCTCCGCAAGGGTTGTAGGTCCGGTCGCTTTCCAGATAAATGGAAGGGACACCGTTCCAGGCCTGATACGTTTTCTCTATATTGCCGAATGTCTGGAAGCGGACCAGGGTGTTGTCGCCGTAATAGGTGGCAGAACCGAAATAAGAGTGCATATTGGCTGTTGCCCGGTCGATGTATCCGTCGCTTTGGACGTTGGAGTAGCGGGTGTCGAAAACGAAATGATCCCGGAGTAACCCGGTTCCTGTTTTGACTGAGTTTTTGACGGTTCCGAACGAACCTGCCGAAAGGCTGTATTCGGCATACGGTTTCAGGTCCGGCTTTTGCGTTTGCATGGCGACGGTGGCACCGAAGGCGGCGGCTCCGTTGGTCGATGTCCCGGCTCCCCGTTGTATCTGTATGTTATCGACGGAAGATGCGAAATCGGACATGTTGGCCCAGAAAACGGTGTGAGACTCGGAGTCGTTAACCGGTACGCCGTTGACCGTGATGTTGATGCGGTTGGCGTCTGTGCCGCGGATACGGAAGCCCGAATAGCCGATACCTGTCCCGGCGTCCGAAGTCATGATGACGGAAGGGGATTGGGAGATGAGATAGGGGATACCCTGGCCATCGTTTTTGCGGCTGAGTTCGTCTTTGGATACTTCGCTGTAAGCCACCGGAGTACCTTTGGCTACTTTGGTGGCGGTGACGACTACTTCGTCCAGCGATAAGTCACGTGAAATTTTGAGAGAATCGACAGGGTCGGGACGGTTTCCCGCTGCTGCGAATGTTGCCAGAGATCCGGCACAGATAATCAATACACTTTTCATCCTTTTTACCTTAATGTTTAAAAACCTGATAAGTGAATAGGAGAGGTGTGTTGTGTGAAGAAGTATACCATGTTTTACAATTCCCTTCGCCGGCATTATCCGTATCAGGTAATATGGGTATAATCTCAGCCTGCGGCACGTACTGTATCGGTACGTGGCAAGCACCCCTTTGTATTCGGGGCACAAAGATAAGAAAAGTCAGGGAATTGTACAAATGGAAAAAACCGCCGCGAATCACTTCGGGGCGGTTTCGACTCCACAATTTTCCATCAATTATGTTGTAATTATTTACTGTGGATATATCTCTGTTTATTTGTTATTCAACAGTGGTGTACCAATTGCTCTTCATCCAGTTCAAAGGAGCGTACCAGCTGTCTTCCTTACCTCCCAGATGGGCATTCAGGTTGGCTGAGTTATAGTCTTTTTCGTCAGCCGGATACTGGATGCGGTCCAGAGGAAGCGGAGTTGCGACAGACTGCGGGTCGCGTTTGAAATAAATTTCCGGATATCCGGTACGGCGGACAACATTCCATGCTTCATATTCCTGGATAGCACCGTGATGGATCCAACGCTGTGTCAGGATACTCTTTTGCGGATTGCTGGCGTCCCATTGTGTTTCAGCATATGCTTCAACTTCGGCTGCTGAGGGAGGAGTTAACGGATCACGGTAGGTACCGGTTGAATTCAAATCGAAATAGAATTCAGTGGAAAGTTTTATACCGTTGATATATTCGCTCTTGGCATTACCGGTAGCCCAGTTGTTAGCATAGGCCTCCGCCTTCATGAAAGCAACTTCGGCTGCTGTCATCCAGAGTCCCGGGAATCCGGGGTTACGGGTGAAGGTCGATGTATCCAGGGCTGCGTAATATTTAGCCGTACCATGTGTAGAGATACTCATATTCGTTTCCTGTTCCGTGAGTGTTTCAGACGGATCGAGGCCGATATATTCGTTATTCCAGTTACTGTCATACAAGACTTCCAAACGTGGGTCCGGATTATTGGTGTTGGCATTCAATGCGCGTTGCATTGGGCCGGACATGCGGTTGTAAGTTGAATTCTCGATTGCATTTTGCAGGTCGCGGTCAAAATCAAACTGGTCATCGTCGGTTTGTGGCACTGTGATATTATCAGAGTTTAGATCTACCATCGGATAAGTACCGGGATTTTCCAACATGGTTTTGATCGCAGCACGTGCTTCACTTACCAGGTCGCCGTTAGAAGCCAGGTGAGTAGCTACACGTAAACGCAGGGAGTTCACATATTTACGCCATAAGGTGATATCACCGTTGTTCACATAGTCTTCTGCATTCAGGTAAGTACTGGCATTGGCTGTAAGCGAACGGCCGTTGAGGTATGTGTTGACTTCGTCCAGGTCGCTCAGGATCATTCTATACAAATCGATATCCGAGTCGTATTTAGGTTTGGATGCTTCTACGTCTCCTGTTGCCCATAATGTGCCGGCTTCAGAGAATGGTACTCCACCCCAGGCGGAACAAACTTCATAAAGTTGTTCTTCCATTACTGTACGTCCCAGCAGATAGAAGATACGATAGTCTTCTTTTTCTTCTTCCGGAAGGTTATTGAATTCGGTTTCCAATACCCTGTACTGGGTGACAGTGTTGTAGAAGTTTCTCCAACGTTCGTTGAAGTAACCCTGGCCAGCACCGGCAAAGCGGTCTTTACTGTTTGTATGACCGATCACTCCGGAGAATAACCCGGAAGTGGTGGAAGATACGTAATATCTGTAATAGACCGGATTCATCCATGTATTAGAGGCTTGCCATACTCCAACCATCAAGGCCGGACATGATACCGTCTGTGTCTTTGACGGGTCCTGATATTGATCCGTGAATTTGTCGTCACTACAGGAAGACGTTGCCAGAAGGGCAGCACATCCAAGTGCGAGTGCATATATTTTTTTCATAAATCTTTCAATTTTAATATTCTATATTATTTTTCGTCAATTAGAAGCTTGCACGTAATGAGAAGCCGAATGAACGTGTTGTGGCTGTTGAACCACCAATCTGTGCCTGCGTGATCCAGGTTGTACCGTCTGTACATTCTGCATCGAATTCTTTCAGGCTCTTATAGAAGTAGAACAGGTTACGACCGTATACGGAAACCATCAAGTTCTTACAACCGAATTTGGAAGTGATGTTTTTCGGTAATCTGTAACCAAGGCTCAGTTCACGCATCTTTACATATGAATTCTTCTGTATTGCGTTTTCATAAGTGATGTTTCCGGAATATCCCCAACCGTATTGGTTGTAATATGATTCACCGGCAGTGATGATCGTTTTGTTTTCAGAACCGTCTTGTTTAACGCCCGGCTGGATTACACCGTTATCGTAAACCATGTTACCGTTTACTGTAGATCCGGCAGGCTGGTCTGTCAAATGACGTTTTGAAGGGTCTGACAGGTCGTTTCCGTCTGCATACCAGGTAAGACCGCCACGTGAAGCATCACGGTTATCCAATGTACAATCCAGGATACCGAGTTCGGTCATATACTGGTAAGGCAAGTTCAGTACGTCACCACCAATACGGAAGTCGATAGTGGCATCCAGATAGAAATCTTTATAGTTCAATGATGTGCTGATACCTCCGACAACTTTCGGCATGGCGTTACCTGCTCTCTGGCGTTCTGTATAGTCTACGATATACAGACCGTTATCGCCAACGACTTTGTTTCCGTTCTCGTCTTTTACCGTACCGTAAACATACCAGTCACCCATCGGGCGTCCTACTCTGGATTGCAGCACTGCGGCTCCGTTATCAACAGTAGAATGGTCGATAGAGTTGATACCGTCTATCAGTTTTGTTACTTCGTTCTTGTTCCATGACCAGTTGGCACGAATATCCCAGTTCCAGTCTTTAGTCTGGATAACTGTACCATACAGAGACATTTCAACACCGGCGTTCTTTAATTCACCGACATTCATCCAGATGGAAGTACCTCCTGAAGATGCTGATGTTGTAGTCTGAAGGATCTGGTCTTTTACTGTATTCTGGTAATAAGAAAGTTCGAAGCCCAAACGGTTGCCGAGGAATTTGTTTTCCCAACCCAATTCGAATTCGTATTTCTGTTCCGGTTGTATCTCATTGTTTCCAAGTGCCTGTGGAACCTGATTGTAGATATAACTGCCTACAGCGCTCTGGTTGTAACCGGTAGCTGCTTTATATATTTCCGGGGCGTTACCTACAACACCGTAGCTAAGACGAATTTTACCATAATCCAGCCATTCGGGTTTATTATCTTTCAGCAAAGATGAATAAATGACGCTACCGTTCACAGAAGGATAAACGAATGTGTTGGATCCGGGGTACAACGTAGATGTTTTTTCCTGACGCACAGTTCCTTCCACATAAGCCCAACTGTCGTAACCGAAAGAAGCTGTAGCAAAGAAGGCTTGTTTTAACAGCGATGCTTTTTTCATCGATGGATTTGCCGGTGTTAATCCGGAAGAGTTCAGGTGGAACCAGTTTTCAACACTCAGACCTCCGCGGGTACTCACTGAGGTGTCGAACTGACTTTCCTGACGGGCAGACCAACCTGCGGTTGCAGCAACATTGTATTTTTCAGCAAATGTACGGTCAAACATCAACATGATATCACCGTAATAGATCTCATACTTTGAATTTTTCAATGAATAGGATCCGGTATAGTTGCCCGGCTGTCTGAATACGTTCGGAGTTTCCGTTGAGTTCTTATTCTCAATTACATTGTACGTCAAGTCTGTTGACAGACGGCCGCGTGCGGTCAAACCCGGAATGATTTCCCAACTTGGCGTTACACTCGCGATGAAACGGTTATTGTCTTCCAACTGTTCTTTACCTAAGATATTCCAGAAATACTCTGAAGACATCTGATAGTTGGCCGGATTCCAGTCCCAGGCTTCATCAGGAGTCAGTGTATTGCTGGTATAAGGGACGTTCATGTATCCCAAGCTGGTAACAGTGCTGTTCTTCATTGCTGCGATGTCATCATATCCGGTGAACATACCTGCATAGTTTGTCAACAAGCGGCTGATACGGTAAGCACGGTTTTTAACATGCTGGCGCATATAGTTTGCCGAGTAATCCACTTTTAAGTTTTTCAGGATATTGGCGCTACCAGAAAGAGCAAAGTTGTGCTTGTTGTTGTGCGAGTTCAACTGTGTCGGCGTATTATCCATATAGGTATAGGAGAAACGCAGGTTGCCTTTTTCCGTTCCGTTGGTAATGGCCAGGTTATAAGTCTGGTTGATACCTGTCTGGAAAACATCATTCCACTGGTTGTGGTCGATAGGTGCGTAAGTACGAATAGCCCCGTTATAATTGTATAATTGGGTGGTATAGTCGTATGGACGTCCCCATGAATAATACGTATTACGCGGAGAGATTACCTGGTTTCCGTTACGGTCTGTACGCGTATTCTGGAAACCGGTTTGCTGTTCGAATTCACTTGCGGTGGCCAACAGGGCATTGTCGTATCCCGGACCGAATTCTTTCTGGATGCTCGGCATGTAGGCTACTTTGTCAAAGCTTACATTTGCACTGAAGTCTACACCGAGACCACTCTGGCCTTTACCGCTTTTAGAGGTAATCATCACAACACCGTTGGCTGCTTCAGATCCGTACAGGGCAGATGCGGCGGCACCTTTCAGGATAGAGATGCTTTCGATATCTTCCGGGTTGATGTCCACCATACCGTTGGATTCTACACGCTGGTTAGTCCAGTAACCGTCTTTGTTGGCGTCGCCGTTGTGGATGGGCACACCGTCCATTACGATCAGCGGCTGTGTCGTACCGGTGATAGAAGACAGACCACGTACGGAGATGGATACGGAGGAAGTACCACCACCCGGAGCTGCCTGGATGCGCACACCTGAAGCCTTACCGTACAATGATGTGGCGAAGTCCGGAGTACCCGTTTTGATCAACTCTCCGGCATCGATTGTACTTACGGCATAACCTAGTTTTTTGGCGTCTTTCTTGATACCCATGGCGGTAACGACTACCTCGTCCAGTTTTTGAGTATCTTCAGCCAGTAGGACTGATAAGGAAGATTGACCGGTGTATGTCACTTCCTTTGTTGCATACCCGATGAAAGAAATCTGGATGACGCTTCCGTTCTTTACATCGCTCAGGCTAAAATTACCTTCTGTGTCGGTAATTGTGCCGTTTGTGGTTCCTTTCACGACTACAGATGCTCCGGCGATCGGGCCGAATTCATCTTCTACGGTACCGGTAACTTTCCCGTTCTGCTGGGAAATCGCGGTTTCATGCTTCTCTGGCGCAAAGTCAGCGGATGCACTTACGGGAAGTGTCATTGCTCCTGCGACAAGAATCAAGCTGACAGGTTTGAAGTTTTTCAACATAATAATTGATTTTATTAATAAATGAGGCGTTCTCTTTGTCCCCCTTCTTTTTCTTTTACTCTATTTTGTTTAAAATGTGTATAGAAAACTTTAGATCCTGACGTTTAATAGTTGGCGAATTCATAGTCCTAAAAGAACTCATGTGCTTTTATTATGTTGATGAATTGGGCTTAATTTGCATATTATCAGTTTGTTAAGCATGTATTGGGCTTGGTGTGTATTCGGCCTGTTGGAATTTGAAAAAATCAGAGATATATCAGAATGAAAAAATTAGTCCGTTTATGTCTGAATTATTGAAAAAAGCGCCTGTTTTTAACACAATCCCCTGTTTTATGAAGAAAATTAACAGTTAGTTCCCGGATAACAGATTGTTCTTCTACTGCGGTTCAATATTAATATCTGAGCTGCTTTTTGTGGTTATATGACATATCTATAGTGATTTATGGAAGATATTTATACCGCCTGAAAAGGTCGTATTGTGCAATGTTTTCTTTTTTAACAATATGTATCGCTTTAATGTTTATTTTATATATTGATAAATAAATCTTCGCGATTTTTAGGATTGAGATATGAAAAAATATTATTTACGGTTAGTTAGGGGCATAATTGTTGGCGATATGTTAAAAAACGGACTATCAATCATTTTTTTTAAACAAAATGCAATATATTGAAACAATTATTCCATATATTTGCACTGTAATAATTGTATAGAGTTCTTTTAGAACTACGTTATATATCAATGAATTAAAGTCCTTTCCAGCCTTGTTTTTTATGTTTTCACCGGAATTCTCCCATTGTTTTAATTTCCTAAAAGATGTAACCTATGTTAAGTATTGAGATAAAGAGAGTTTATCTTAGGCTGCAAAACGAACTTTTCTGATAAAAAGATTGTATTTGTTTGAAAACTCACTGATTATTTGTATATTTGCGGGCGATTAAGCGAAGATGAGGAGGGGGCGGGTAGTCCCCTTCTTTTGTTCTTAACAGTATGTTTATGATTGAAAAGGGAGTAATAACTCAGTTGGTTGAAGAGAAATTGGCTTCTTCCGACAATTATTTGGTTGACGTAGTAGTTAAGCCGGGAAACCTTATTATTATTGAGATTGATAATGATGAGGCAGTTTGCATTGATGATTGTGTGGAATTGAGCCGGTATGTAGAGGAACATCTGGACCGGGATGTGGAAGACTTCGAACTGGAAGTCGGTTCGGCAGGAGTTACCTCTCCTTTTAAAGTGCTTCGTCAATATGTAAAGAATATAGGGAACGAAGTGGAGATGCTGCTGAAAAGCGGTGTGAAACTGACCGGAGTATTGAAATCGGCTGACGAGAACGGTGTTGTAGTTACCGTTGAAAAGCAGGTAAAACCTGATGGTGCCAAACGCAAAGTTACTGTCCGGGAAGATCAATCCTATACATTCGAAGAAATAAAATATACAAAATACCTAATAAGATTCAAGTAAAGAAAGATTATGGCCAAGAAAGAGGAAACAATCAGTATGATTGACACACTTGCGGAGTTCAAGGAGTTGAAGAATATAGATAAGGATACGATGATCAGCGTGCTGGAAGATTCCTTCCGTAACGTAATCGCTAAAATGTTCGGTACGGATGAGAACTACGACGTAATTATCAACCCTGAAAAAGGTGACTTCGAGATCTGGAGAAACCGCACGGTTGTGGCTGATGACGAACTGGAAGATCCGAATCTGCAACTTACGTTGACCGAGGCCCGTAAGATCGATGCCGACTGTGAAGTAGGAGAAGAAGTAACCGACGAGGTTCGTTTCGCCGATTTCGGACGTCGTGCCATCCTGAACCTGCGTCAGACGCTGGCTTCAAAGATTCTTGAATTGCAGAAGGATAGTTTGTATGCTAAATATAAAGATAAAATAGGTACAATCGTAGCAGCTGATGTATATCAGGTGTGGAAGAAAGAGATCCTGTTGCTGGATGACGAGGGTAATGAGTTGCTGCTCCCGAAATCAGAACAGATTCCTTCCGATTTCTATCGCAAAGGTGAAACTGTACGTGCGGTTGTACAAAAGGTGGATAATTATAATAATAATCCGAAGATTATCCTGTCCCGTACAGATAAAATGTTCCTGCAACGTTTGTTCGAACTGGAGGTTCCCGAAATTAATGACGGCCTGATCCTGATCAAGGCTATCGCGCGTATCCCGGGAGAAAGAGCAAAAGTGGCCGTTGAGTCATACGATGACCGTATCGACCCGGTAGGTGCCTGCGTAGGAATGAAAGGTTCTCGTATCCACGGAATTGTGCGTGAGTTGAGAAACGAGAACATCGATGTTATTAATTATACATCCAATGCGTCGCTGTTTATCCAGCGTGCATTAAGCCCGGCTAAAATTTCCTCTATACGAGTGAACGAAGAAGAACATAAGGCAGAGGTTTATCTTCGTCCTGAAGAAGTATCACTGGCTATCGGTAAAGGCGGTTTGAATATTAAACTGGCCTGTATGTTGACTGAATACACGATCGATGTATTCCGTGATGTGGAAGGAGCCGACGAGGAAGATATTTATCTGGATGAATTTACAGATGAAATTGATAGCTGGGTAATCGACGCACTGAAGAATATCGGTTGTTATACGGCCAAGAGCGTGCTTGCTTTGAGCCGTGAAGAACTTATTGAACGTGCCGACCTTGAAGAAACAACAGTCGACGAGGTACTTGCTATCTTATCTGCCGAATTTGAAGATGAAAGTCAGGAATAAAGTATTACGACAAAGTTAGATATGCCTATAAAATTAATACAAGTACAAAGAAAATTAAACGTAGGGATCAACACGGTTGTTGAGTTTCTACACAAGAAAGGTCATCCTGTTGAGGAGAATGCAAATCCCAACACGAGGATCAGTGATGAACAGTATGCTTTGCTCGTAAAAGAGTTTGGAAAGGATCTGCCTGAGGGTGGTTTTGAACGTCCGCGGGTAGAACGTCCTCACAGAGAGAAAGAGAGAGAGGCCGCTTCTGTGAAAGAAGAGAAGACCTCGGAAATAAAGACCGTGATCCCGGAAGAGTTCAAGCCTAAAATCGTAACGAAAGGCCGTATCGACCTGGACGGACAGCATAAAAAAGTTCAGGAGACTCCTGAAGTGAAAGAAGAACCGGTAGTAGCCAAGCCGCAGCCTGTCGTTGAACCGCAGCCTGTCGTTAAGCCTCAGCCGGAAGTCAAACCGCAGCCTGTTGCAGAACCGCAAGCGGTTGTCGTTTCTGCTCCTGCTCCTGAAAAAAAGACAGTAGAAGCCCCTGCAAAACAGGAAAAACAGGAGGTTGCTCCTGTTGAAAAGCCTGTGGAGAAAAAAGAAGTAAAAGAGATAGTTGTGGAAAAAGAAAGAATCGAAGAGAAAAAACCGGAAGTTAAAGTGAAGCCGGAAACGACGACAAGCTCTTCTGAAGAAGTGAATAAAACGGCCGCAGAGGGTCAGACTTCTGCTGAATCGGAAGACAGTAGCTTGTTCCGTTTGAACACTCCGAAGTTCGAGTCGAATATCAAGGTAACCGGCAAAATTGACCTGAATGCCTTGAACCAGTCTACTCGTCCTAAAAAGAAAACAAAGGAAGAGAGACGGAAAGAACGCGATGATAAACGCGAAAAGTTCAACAACAATAACAGACCCGGACAACCGGGATTCCATAAAGGACCGAAAGATCCGAATGCCAAACCGGGTGCACCGGTGAAGCCGGGAGCTCCTGTTAAACCGGGCGAAGCGAATGCGGATGCGAAAAAGAAACGTAACCGTATCAAGAAGGACCGTGTGGATGTGAACAACACTCCGGGTACGAACTACAGCCGTCCCGCTAACCAGCATCAGCGCGACGACCGTGGCAAACCCCGTCTGAAAAAGCCGGTTAAGGCCGAAGTAAGCGAGGAGGATGTACAGAAGCAGATCAAAGAAACCCTGGCTCGTTTGACGAACAAGGGAAATAAGAATAATAAAGGTGCCAAGTACCGTCGTGATAAACGTGATGCAGCCGTTAAACGCGAGCATGAATTGCTGGAACTGGAAGAACAGGAAAGCAAAGTGTTGAAACTGACCGAATTTGTTACGGCAAACGACCTCGCCAACATGATGGACGTGCCTGTGACGAAGGTTATCGCTACTTGTATGAGTATTGGTATTATGGTTTCAATCAACCAGCGCCTGGATGCGGAAACGATCAATATCGTGGCCGAAGAGTTCGGGTTTAAGACTGAATATGTCAGTGCGGAAGTGGTGGAAGCCATCAATGCCGACGAAGAAGACGATAACGAAGAAGACTGGGTAGCACGTCCGCCTATCGTAACAGTGATGGGACACGTCGACCACGGTAAAACGTCTTTGCTGGATAATATCCGTAATGCCAATGTGATTGCTGGTGAAGCCGGTGGTATCACGCAGCATATCGGTGCTTACAATGTGAAGCTGGCCAGCGGACGCCGTATCACCTTCCTGGATACTCCGGGTCATGAAGCGTTTACCGCTATGCGTGCCCGTGGTGCCAAGGTAACGGATATCGCTATTATTATTGTAGCTGCCGACGATGCCGTCATGCCGCAGACCATTGAAGCGATCAACCATGCTTCGGCTGCCGGTGTACCTATCGTATTTGCTATTAATAAGGTAGATAAGCCGCATGCCAACCCTGAAAAGATCAAGGAAGAACTGGCTAACATGAACTACCTGGTGGAAGACTGGGGTGGTAAATACCAGAGCCAGGATATTTCGGCCAAGAAAGGCATGGGCGTTGAAGAGCTGCTTGAAAAAGTATTGCTTGAAGCCGACCTGCTGGATCTGAAGGCTAACCCGACAAGACGTGCAGTCGGTTCCATCATCGAATCATCCCTGGATAAGGGACGCGGATATGTTTCTACCGTATTGGTTGAAAACGGTACCTTGAAAATGGGTGATATCGTCTTGGCCGGTACACACCACGGACGTATCAAGGCTATGTTCAACGAACGTAACCAGCGTGTGGAAAAGGCCGGTCCTTCCGAACCGGTTCTAATCCTCGGATTGAACGGTGCACCTCAGGCCGGTGATACATTTAATGTATTGGAGACTGAGCAGGAAGCACGCGAGATTGCAACCCGCCGTGAACAGTTACAACGTGAACTGGGTATCCGTACACAGAAAATGCTTACGCTGGACGATATCGGCCGCCGTATCGCTGTGGGTAACTTCCAGGAGCTGAATGTAATCGTGAAGGGTGACGTGGACGGCTCCGTAGAAGCATTGTCCGACTCTCTGATCCGTTTGTCTACCGAAGAGATCCAGGTGAACGTGATTCACAAGGCTGTCGGTCAGATTTCCGAATCGGATGTGGTATTGGCTGCCGCTTCGAATGCGATCATCATCGGATTCCAGGTTCGTCCGTCCGTACAGGCTCGTCGTAATGCAGAGAAGGATGGCGTTGAGATCCGTCTGTACTCTATCATCTACGATGCGATCGAAGAGGTGAAGAGCGCTATGGAAGGTATGCTTTCTCCGGAAATCAAGGAAGAGATTACCGCTTATGTGGATGTACAACAGGTATTCAAGATCACGAAAGTGGGTACGGTTGCCGGCTGTATGGTTAAAGAAGGTAAGATCAAGCGTACAAACAAGATTCGCCTGATCCGCGACGGTATCGTTATCTATGCCGGCGAACTCGGATCGTTGAAACGCTTCAAGGACGACGTAAAAGAGGTTGTGGCTGGGGGGGGTTGTGGGTTGTAAAGTTCGAAACCAGTT
>OBYN01000333.1_pt1 | contig 17245 bp, 19 predicted proteins | sample 1476781 | NCBI WGS metagenome assembly OBYN01 (sample SAMEA2580203, study PRJEB22360) | human gut metagenome | biome: human gut; feature: human-associated habitat; material: faeces | place: Denmark | collected 2008/2010 | reverse complement strand
GAGTGGATTGTTGATTGAGAGAGGAAAGGGCATCATTAACTTGGTGTCCTTTCTTTATTTCTACTAACTACTAAAGATTATACATTATGAACACTAAAGATATTGAGAACGCAATTAACCACATAACCACTTTACAGGAGAGATTATGTTGTGCAGAAAACAATCTGCAATATATAAAGAGATTACAAGCATTGAAACATTGGCTACATAAGTTTGATTCATTCTTGGATAGGAACAGCAGACAGCATGGTGAATATGCAGCAGTTTATGAGAGTTATTTTCATACTTGCTGTGGATTCTCATTCTATGACAGAGTTTGTAATTCTATTCTCGTTTATGAATACGGAGATAGACCATTCTAATACTTGACATTATGAACATAGATTATAAAGTGGGAGAAGTAGAACTATCCTACAAATCTACCATTAAGCATTCAGAACGAATGAAAGTCCGTTGTTCTAAAGATGCCTATAAAGTGCTAAAGGCAACCTATCGCGATGGAACAATGGAGCATAAGGAATACTTTAAAATCTTACTGCTTAATAAGGGAAGGGATGTGTTGGGGTACACCCAGATTTCAGAAGGTGGAATAAGTAGTACTATTGTTGATGTAAGAGTTATCCTACAAATAGCTATCCTCTGTAACGCATCCTCAATCATTTTAGCACATAACCATCCAAGTGGTAATCTTAAACCCAGCAAAGAAGATGAAGAGTTAACCACCCAGACTATAAAAGCTGCTAAACTGATGAATATACAGGTCTCTGACCACATTATTTTATCAGAGGAAGAATATTACAGCTTCTCTGATGAAGGACTGTTGTAGGATATTCCTATATATAATAAGGTGAAGGGCATTCAATTTAACATTGGATGTCCTTACTTACATAAGCTGAATGTTCGTTCAGCATTTGTAACTAACTATTAATAAAAGTAAATTATGAAGTCATACATAGCATATCTTAGGCAATCCACCATGAAGCAGCAAATCTCTGGTCTTGGTGTAGAAGCACAACGGGAGATTATACACAACCATGTAAAGAACAAGCCCATACTTGCTGAATACATTGAAACGGAGAGTGGGAAGAAGTCTAACAGACCTCAACTTCTTGCAGCTTTGGCGATGTGTAGGAAAACGAACTCTATTCTGATTGTCGCTAAATTGGATAGACTATCAAGAAATGTAGCGTTTACTTCCAAGTTGTTGGAGAGTGATGTTGAGATTGTCTTCTGTGACTTTCCACAGGCTAACAGATTAATCTTACATATCATAAGTAGCATAGCTGAATATGAAGCAGGACTAATCAGTCAGAGAACCAAGCAATCATTGCAAGCTAAGAAAGCAAGAGGCATTAAGTTAGGGAAGTCAGAGAATCTAATGCGTAAACATCAAGAAGCTATAGCCAATAGTTCCCGTACCAATAAGGCTAAGGCTGATAACAACCCTAATAACATGAGAGCAATAGCATTGTTGCGGTCACTGACTATGCAGGGTAAATCATTGTCTGAAATGACAGACCTACTAAATGAACAAGGCTTTGTCACCTCTAAAGGCTGCAAATTCCAGATGACCCAAGTCAAACGATTGATTATTAGAGCTGGACTTACCATTTAATAAACAAAGTTCTTGTTAATCCAAATGCTTTTAGTAACTTTGTACCGTAATCCCTCACACCTAAAACGTTAGGTCACTGTAGGAGGACATATTTAGTTAACGATGAGCGTTTGACATATTATCCCTTATTGGAATCTGGACAATTTCAACTACTAAGGATAATGACAAGAACGCTCACGTCAGTGCTATATATCTACTGCATAGTAGTTTATATAACAGTCTGGCGTGGGCTATTGTTTATTATTTAGTAGTGGGTCGTCCAGAACCTCAATAAGATAATATTCAATAGTTTCCACGCCTTCATTGTTTTGTACTGATTAATTAACTAAAGATTTAGATAACATGAGAACAATTAAATTATTAGCAGCCTCACTATTGGTTGCATTAAGCATGGGATTCAGTTCCTGTGGGGATGATGGATTGGATAGTGAACCCATGACAACACTTCCAACAGAACCCAGCATCTTTGAGAAAATGGATAAAGCCTTTGCTGAATATATTGGTGATTACTCCAATATAACCTGTAGATATTATCAAGAGGGAGAATCATCCATTCTATTTGCAGGATTGAAGAATCAACGCCTATGGTTTGCTGAATATGAGAAGACAGAAGCTAAAGGAATCAAACTTGAATGGACTGATATAGAGAAGACTGATACCATTCAGCAGCTATATAAAGGATATGGAGAATATGAAACCTTATATGTCAAACACGTAATCCCTTTAGTCCATAAAGAAACGAGTACAGGCAATATTGTAACATTCAATATTGGAGGTAGATTTCAGACTATCTTCACAAGTAATTATAAGACTAAACGGACTCAGTTGCAATATGACAATACTAAAAATGGAATCGCCCGTAGTTGGTACAAGGAATCAGTTTTTATAGCTGACTGTTGTTACTCCCATGAAGGAGATACTATCTATATAGCTAAATCAACACCCAACTTTGACGGATATGGAAATCCTGTTGGCATCACCTTAGTCTCTTATGATGAAGGAATTGAATTTAGTGGTCAATACATCAACAAACGTAGCTTCAAGGAAGGAAAAGTTGTGTGGGGAACTTATATACTTCCACCATTTGATGTACCTTCTGATGCAAAGAGAAGCTATACACTTCTTGACAGCACTACCAACATTTGGGAATATAAATGTGAAGTTACATTCTATGATGGTACTAAGAAGGACTTTACATTTAAAATTAATATAGATAATGGCAAAATCATCAATAACATTACAGGCATTACATTGAATGAAACTTCTAAGGAGTTGGATATTATTGATACATTCCAACTGATAGCTACCATTGAACCAGCCAATGCAACCAATACAAATATAATATGGAGCAGTTCTAATGAGGAAGTGGCTACGGTTAATCAGAAAGGATTGGTAACAGCCAAGTCAATAGGAGAAGCCGTAATCACTGCAACCACAGAGGAAGGTAACTTTACTGCATCTGCTACTATCACAGTGGCGATGAAGCAGGAAATCAGTGCTTATATTGAGATAAAAGTAGTCGCTAACGGCAGTAATTCAATGGGACAGTTCTGGGGAGTGCTTGACTGTACAATCACCAACAATAGTGCATATCCAATCGTACTGACTAAGATAGAAATCTTTAGTGGAGAGAGAACCATATTTGAAAAGCATTACGACAATCAAATAATAAATCCCAAGCAAAGCCATTTGGAAGGAGCGACAGGTTTGCCTGCCATTTACTCTCCAACAGTCGAGTGGACTTATACATATAATGGAATCGAATACACAATATCTAAAACTTATCAAAAATGAAAACTTTAAGATTCTTAGGAATGACCTTGTTAATGGTCATGTTGGCTGTAAATTTTACAGCTTGTAGCGATGATGAAGATGAACCAAACTCTCCTATTGTTGGCACATGGATAGGTGGAGAAGTTGGTTACAACTTTGAAGAGACACTCATCTTTAATAATAATGGAACAGGAAATTGGGATGAAGATTCATTCAAGTACACCCTTAGTTCTAATAAGGTAGTTCTTGATTATGGGGATGGAAGCCCAGAGATATTGACTTATTCAATATCTTCAAATACGCTTAATATGACAGCAGAAGATGGGGTAGAATATCGTTTTACCAAACAATAATCAAGTAAACACTATAAGAATGGAGCAGCATTTGAGGAAACTCTTATGCTGCTCTTTTCTATAACTATTTCATAAATACAAAATAAACAGCCAATATCAAGCAAACAAAGGCAGCTATATGATTCCAGTGCAAAGCTTCACCTTTAAAGAATACAGTTGTAAAGATTGTGAATATAATAAGAGTTATTACTTCTTGAAGAACTTTCAACTGCATCAATGAGAACGGTCCTCCATTACCAATATATCCTATGCGATTCGCTGGAATTTGACAAGAATACTCAAAAAAAGCAATTGACCAACTAAAGGCTATTACCCCTATCAATGGAAGAGCAGCAAACCAAGAATATTCCTGCTTCATCTTTAAATGACCATACCAAGCAAAAGTCATAAAGACATTTGATACTATAAGCAATAAAATTGTGTAGAGAGCTTTCATATTATTCTAATTCTACTATACATTATTATATATATCAACGTAAAGTGTTAAATACCCAGTTGGGTTTTTCTATTTTATTATACTCGAAGAAAGCGAGAAACCAACTGAATAAGATCACACCGATCAACGGCAAATGTTCGAACCAACTGAACTGCTGTTTCATCTTCAGGTGGCCGTACCAGGCACATGTCATAAAAATATTTGATACGACCAATAACAGAATAGTATAAAAACCCTGCATAACTTATTTATTTTTTTGAGGAAGATAATCCTGTTGTACATTCGACATACTGTTCCAGATGCTGTAACGTGCTTCCGGATTTATAGCTTCGAGCCGGGCCAGGACCTCTTTCATATCCGAACGGCTGGAACCGGACTCATACGGACAGTTCTTTATTTGTTTACGATACCCTTTCCATTCGGCAATACGGACCAGTTCTTTTTCTTCAACCAGACACATCGGACGGATGATCTCCATCTCGAACTTATCCATCTTCAACCGCGGAGGCATAGTCCCGAAAGCCCCCTGATGGGTTATATTCATCAGTAATGTTTCGATAATATCATCCTGATGATGCCCCAGGGCGATCTTATTGCAATTATGCTTCTTGGCTATATCAAACAAGGCCTTTCGCCGTGTCCAGGAACAAAGAAAACAAGGAGACTTACGTGTATCGGTAGAAGCGTCGAAACTCGTTTCGTGAATGATAAACGGTAATCCGTGTTCATCGGCACAGCTTTTCAGGTACTCCGCATCCGAGCAATAAGGAATATTCGTCATCACCACATGCGCCACGACCACTTCAAAGCGGGGATTGTAGATTTTTGAACGACGCCCCAGCAGGTCGACAAGGGCAAGCGAATCCTTTCCACCCGACAATCCGATCAGGATGCGGTCACCATTGGCGATCAGGCTATATTCGAAAATTGCCCTCTTCACTTTCTCTTCTATTTTCCGGAACAGGAGTTCTTCTGCTGTCAACTTTGCCATATCTACTCTAAATCGGGCACAAAAATAGATATTTATCTAATGAATTGTACGCTTAACTAAAAATATTATTATCTTTGAATCAGTATAATTATATCATAACAAGAGACAATGAGCCGGTTATCTAAAAAACTGTTTTACACAATTGGAATTACATTTCTTTGCTGCAGCCTGCAGGCACAGAGCCTGGACCAGGCCAAAAAACTATACAACGAAGGACAATACGCTGAAGCTAAACCTGCTTTCGAAAAACTGGTGAAACAAGCTCCCAGTAACTCGTCCTATAATCATTGGTATGGTGTGTGTTGTTACGAGACCGGAGATCTGGCCGGTGCCGAAAAACATCTGAAAGTGGCAGTCAAGCGCAAAGTTCAGGAAGCTTATCGCTATCTGTCGGATGTTTATTATCAGACCTACCGTTTTGATGAAGCGGCGGAAATGATGGAAGAATACATCGACCTGCTGACTAAAAAGAAACAGGACACACAAGCATTCGAAGAAAAACTCAGTCTGGCTGAGAACGCCCACCGGATGATGGAAAAGACGGAAGATGTACAGATTATAGACAGTATCGTTGTCGACAAAGATGATTTTCTGGCAGCTTATACACTGAGCGAAGAAAGCGGCACATTGACTTCTTTCAAAGATTTCTTCCAGACAAATGAACCTGTATCCTCAACGGTTTATATGAACCAGAAGGGCGACAAGATTTATTATGCCCATGCAACAGACAACGACCGATACTGTCTTTTCACCCAATCCAGATTGATGGACAAATGGGGGGATGAAAAACAGTTGCCGATGAATATCAACAGCAACGATGACGACAATTATCCTTTTGTTCTGTCTGACGGAGTCACCATCTACTATGCCTCCAAAGGAAACGGTTCATTAGGCGGATACGACCTGTTCGTTACACGCTACAACATCAACTCCGATACTTATCTGGCACCGGAACAGTTAAGCATGCCTTTCAACTCACCGTTCAATGATTATATGATGGTGTATGATGAAACCAAGGAGTTGGGATGGTTCGTATCAGACCGCTTCCAGCCCGAAGATAAAGTATGTGTTTACCTGTTCATCCCGAACAATGAACACAGCCGCGTGGAAAGTGAAGATATCGAAATGAAACGTGCCCGTGCCGCCATCACTTCCATTCAGGACTCATGGAAACCGGGAAGCGACTACAGCAATCTGATCGAACTGGCCCATAAAGAAATACCTTACGGGGAAGCGAAAATCGAAAAAGATTTCGAGTTCGTGATAAACAACAGCCTGGTTTACTATAAACTGGACGATATCAAAAGTCCGGAAGCAAAGAGTTACTATGGAAAAGTTGTCTCACTGAACAAACAGATAAAAGAACTGAATGATAAACTGGCCGACCTCAGAGCCTCCTATTCTTCCGGGAACAGTGCAAAGAAGGAACAGTTGAAACCGGCAATTCTTGAAGCGGAAGAGCAATTAAACAGTCTGCTCGACCAGCCTGAAGAGTTGGAAAAGAAAGCTCGTAATACGGAGATAAACTATTTAAAAAGTAACAGATAATTCAACCGCGACTATTATGATTTGGGAAATAACCATTATTGTCTTTTTGATGCTGGTAGCCATCGTGCTTATCCTGCTGGAAATATTCCTTTTGCCGGGAATAACAATTGCCGGTGTCGGAGGATTTCTTTTCGCGGCATCAGGCGTTATTTATGCCTATACGGTAGGTGAAACGGTCGGACATATCACATTGTTCCTGTCGTTAACAGCCTTTGCCGCCTCATTTGTATGGTTATTACGTGCCCGGTCATTCAACAAGGTCGCCCTGAAAACGGATGTCGACTCCAAACTGACTTCAAGCCGTGACCTGGGCATCGAACCGGGTGACGAAGGTATCACCCTTTCACGCCTTGCCCCCATCGGCAAAGCACGCATCAAGGGCATCACTGTCGAGGCGAAGTCGATGGATGAATTAATAGACGAAAACACGCCGGTCGAAGTACTGCGTGTCGACGGTTATAACGTATTGGTTAAGAGAAAAGAACAAACAGATATTCACGCTTAATTAAATTTATATGGAAGAATTGAACTATTTGCCTTTTATCCTACTGGGTGCAGCGGTATTGCTGCTGGCAATTTTCTTTTACTATGTGCCGTTCCTGCTATGGATCTCGGCCAAAGTATCGGGTGTAAACATCTCGCTGATACAGCTGTTTTTGATGCGTATCCGTAATGTACCTCCTTATGTTATCGCCCGTGCCATGATCGAAGCACACAAAGCCGGTCTGAAGTCGCTGACCCGTGATGAACTGGAAGCACACTATCTGGCAGGCGGACATGTTGAGAAAGTGGTTCATGCACTGGTATCTGCCTCCAAGGCAAATATAGACCTGCCTTTCCAGATGGCAACAGCTATCGACCTGGCAGGCCGTGACGTATTCGAAGCCGTTCAGATGTCGGTTAACCCGAAAGTGATCGATACTCCTCCTGTAACTGCCGTTGCAAAAGATGGTATCCAGCTGATTGCCAAAGCCCGTGTAACCGTTCGTGCCAATATCAAACAGTTGGTCGGTGGTGCCGGTGAAGAAACAATCCTTGCCCGTGTGGGCGAAGGTATCGTATCATCCATCGGTTCGTCTGAAAGTCATAAGACAGTATTGGAAAATCCGGACTCAATCTCTAAGCTGGTACTCCGTAAGGGGCTTGATGCCGGTACGGCATTTGAAATCCTGTCCATCGATATCGCGGATATCGATATAGGTAAGAACATCGGTGCATTCCTTCAAATGGACCAGGCACAAGCTGATAAGAACATCGCCCAGGCTAAAGCCGAAGAACGCCGTGCAATGGCTGTTGCTTTAGAACAGGAAATGAAAGCAAAAGCTCAGGAAGCCCGCGCCAAAGTGATCGAAGCAGAGGCAGAAGTTCCGAAAGCAATGGCAGAAGCCTTCCGCTCCGGAAACCTGGGTATCATGGATTATTATAAGATGAAGAACATTGATGCCGATACATCTATGCGTGAAGCAATAGCCAAACCGACCAGTGCTCCTTCAAAACCGCTTAAAGACTAATCAGATGAGAGTCATTCCCGAATCCGAATTAATTATAAATGCAGATGGAAGCGCCTTCCATCTGCATCTTAAGCCGGAGCAGCTGGCAGACAGAGTAGTCCTGGTTGGCGACCCCGACCGGGTGTCAACCGTTGCCTCTTACTTCGACACACAAGAATGCGAAGTATCCAGCCGGGAGTTCCACACTATAACCGGTACCTATAAAGGAAAGCGTATCACAGTTGTATCCCACGGCATCGGAACGGACAATATAGATATTGTACTGAACGAACTGGATGCACTGGCCAATATCGACTTCTCTACCCGTACCGTAAAACCGACATTTAAACAATTGACTTTGGTTCGCGTCGGGACATCGGGAGGTCTGCAACCGTTTGTTCCTGTCGGCACGTACGTTGCCGCTGAAAAATCCATTGGTTTCGATGGTGTCATTTACTTCTATGCAAACACCGAACGTGCCAGGGATACAGCTTTTGAAGCAGCTTTGAAGGAACAATTGGACTGGAAACTTTCCGGCCTTTCTCCTTATGTCGTACCAGCCGATCATTCCCTGATCGAACAAATCACCGGAAACGATATTATCCGTGGCGTGACAATAGCTGCAAACGGATTTTATGGACCGCAGGGCCGTGAACTCCGCCTGCCTCTCGCCGACCCCAAATTGAATGAAAAGATTGAAGCATTCAATTATAATGGAAGGCAAATCACAAACTTCGAGATGGAAAGTTCTTCACTTGCCGGTCTTGCCGCCCTGATGGGACATCGCGCCATGACAGTCTGCTGCATCATTGCCGGCCGGGTAGACAAGAACATGAACACCAATTATAAAGGTTCATTAACCGGATTGATTGAAACAGTATTAGAACGCATCTGATCAACACATTATGGACTGGGAGAAAACAATCATCGATTCGTTGGAATGGGGTAAAGAGATTTCCAACCGGGAAGAAAAACAAAAAGTAGCCGACAAGATCGCCTCTATGGTAAAAGACGGCGACATTATCGGCGTAGGTTCAGGCTCAACGGCTTATCTGGCATTATTGAAAATAGCCGACCGTATCCGGACCGAACAGTTACATATCCATGCCATTCCTACTTCCCAGGAGATAAAGATGGCTTGTGCCAAACTCGGTATCCCCCTGACAAGCCTGCTTGAACACAAACCGAACTGGACTTTTGACGGAGCGGACGAAATCGATCCCAATCATAATATGATCAAAGGACGTGGCGGTGCCATGTTCAAAGAAAAACTATTGATTAGTTCCAGTCCGCAAACCTTCATTATTGCTGATCCTTCCAAAATGGTTTCGAAGCTGGGTTCCCGTTTCCCCGTTCCGGTAGAAATCTTTCCGGATGCATTGATACATGCAGACCAGGCTCTCCGGTCATTAAGTCCGGTTGACATAAAACTTCGGATGGCACAAGGCAAGGACGGTCCGATTATCACCGAAAACGGGAATCTGATACTCGATGTATGGTTCAACAATATACCCGACAATCTGGAGAATGCAATCAAGTCCATCACTGGTGTGATAGAAAGCGGACTTTTTATGCACTATGAGGTAAAGATCATTTCATAAATCCCTGCTCTTTTAAAACCTTCAACAGCACTTCGGAGAAATACTCATTATTCTTTTTCGTATAACGAACATCGGTAAACACCTGTGCCAGTGTTTCCTTATTGTTCTCTTTCACAAACTGTTTATTGACTTCCAGTGCTTCCTTTTCACCATATAATTCGTCTATCATATCCGGAGTATAATCTACATAAGCCTCCTGATGAACCACGGCAGCCAAAGGGAGTCGTTCCACCTGCTCCGGCAACGGCATAACCGGATAACCGACAGTTACAGTAACGATAGGCACAACGAGGCGGGGTAAAGACAACGCTTCGATAATTTTATCGGCATTATAGGCAGTCGTCCCCAAATAGCAGATACCCAAACCTTTCTCTTCTGCCGCATCACAGAATGCCTGTGCAAACAACATCGCATCAATAGTAGAGGCGATGAAAGTCTGCCAATTATCAAATCCAGCTTCCGCTTTCCGTTGTTCCGCCCATTTCACAAAACGGTTGGCATCGGCACAGAAAGTCAATACAACCGGAGCCGTCGTAATCATTGGCTGATTAAAATGAGCCGGGGCCAGTTTCTCCTTATTGGACTGGTCACGGGTAACAACCACACTGTATAACTGCATATTACCGGTATTGGAAGCACGGACTGCCACTTCCAGCAATTCATTCAACAACTCTTCGGGAATATCCTGCTCTGTATATTTGCGGATAGTCCTACGATTTTTCATTATATCTATCATAATCTATACTTTATTATAAGAAGTCTATCAATAACAAAGTCCTAACAACCAGATCGGGAGTTTGTTGTTCTGACTTTTGGGTTGACCGTAGATAGCGGCAAACGCATTATCCAACTCTTTGATCCGATCATAATCCATCAACGGATCGCCAACCATAAAAATATATTTGTCGTTTATCAGAAAGTCATTATTCTCAAACAACTCAACCGTTGCAAAATTAGATAACTGATCGACAAAGAAAGTCTCTCCCAATATCACACGGTCATTCACATCCTCTTCGAAAGCCATCAATAAATTGGTATTACCTATATAAGTTTTCTGAAGACGATTCTGAGTCTGCTTTTTAGACTGATAGTATCTTATGCAAACCGCATCCGTCAGATAATCAAAATACCGCTTGACATCCGTCCGCTCTAACTTCAACAGAGTAGCCAGGTCGGCTACGTCAGCCACATCGGGTATCTGACCGGAAATAGACATCATTAGCCTTTTAATATCCTTCAATTCCCGATATTCCAATGGATAAAGAGGAGGCAGATCAACATCGACCATCTCTCTCACCCGGTCCTGCAAACGAAATGGAAATGCATCCGGATCATCCCAATAAAACGGATAACAACCATGTTCCAGATAGTTACGGAAGATAGGGGCAACGACAATCTGGTCGTTCACATTCCTCGATATTTCCACATGGTTTTCCAGCAAATCATCCAGAGAAACCGGAGGCAAATCCAAGACACATTCATACGAAAGGTATTCCCTAAAGGACATGGTAGCCAATGTATAACAAGACACTTGGTTCTTAAATCCTTTCTTCACTTTTGAAACCGGAAGTAACGAAGAAGAAGCAAAAACAATATTCAGATTCGGACAACGTTCCAGCAACTTCCTGGTCTCCGCCATCCAATCGGCATAACGGTGCACGCTATCCAAAAAGAGATGCGTACCTCCCTCCTTATAGAACAGCATAGCCACGTTGACCATTTTCTCCCGTTGAAAAAGAATGCTGTCCAGATTCAAATACAAAGCTTTATCCGAATCATCGAAAGCCTGTTTTATCCGTTGCAGCAGCAAGGTTGTTTTCCCGACACCTTGCGAGCCAAAAATTCCAATCAGACGATCATCCCACTGTATCTGTTTATAAAGATATCGCTGAAAATTGCATCTTATCCCCTTCAGTAATTGCTGATGGTTTACTTGGTATATGTCCATAAACTAAACTATTTGATACAAATGTAATACATTATGATAAATAAACATGTAAATTTGCATGACAAAAACCAATAAGAGAATGGACAAATCAAAAGTTTACTTTACTAATCTTCGCACAACTCCATCCAGTAACTTGCTGGATAAAATGGAGCGCCTTGTTAAGCGCGCCGGCATTACAAACATTGATTTTAAGAATCAGTTTGTAGCAATTAAGATTCATTTCGGAGAACCGGGGAACCTGGCTTACATCCGTCCCAATTATGCCGCCCGCATGGCTACTTTGCTTCGTTCATTAGGGGCAAAACCCTTTCTTACAGATTGCAACACATTATATTCCGGCCGCCGCTCGAATGCCGTAGATCATCTGGAAAGCGCCATGGAAAATGGTTTCAACCCTATCTCAGCCAAATGCGAAGTGATTATCGCAGACGGACTAAAAGGGACGGATTACCGCGAAATAGAAATAAACGGTGAATATTGTAAAGCACCAAAGATCGGAGCTGCCATCGTCGATGCAGATATTGTATTGACCATGAACCACTTCAAAGGACATGAACAGACAGGTTTCGGCGGTGCTTTGAAAAACCTGGGCATGGGTTGTGCCAGTGTCGGAGGTAAGCTGGAATTACATTCAGCCTCCCAACCGATCGTAGACCGCGAAAACTGTAAAAGTTGTAATATCTGTGTAAAACACTGCGCTCATGACGCCATTCACCTGGATGGCAGCAAAATAGCAACAATCGACTATGAGAAATGTGTCGGTTGCGGCCAGTGTGTTGCCCTTTGCCAATATGACGCAGCGGTCATGGGTGATGGAGACACATCGGAACGGCTCAACTATAAAATTGCCGAATATTCAAAAGCGGTATTACTCGATAAACCGAATTTCCATATCAGTTTTATCATGAATGTCTCTCCCGAATGCGATTGCTGGAATCATAATGATGCCGCTATCGTTCCCGACTTGGGTATCGCCGCATCATTCGACCCGGTTGCTTTGAATAAAGCCTGTGCCGATATAGTCATCAACGCTCCGATTCTGGAGACCGGCAACCGCCTTTCGGATTCGCCTCATCACGACCATTTGGAAGGATGCGACAAATTCCACATCATGCATCCGGAAACCAACTGGCAGGCCGGACTGGAACATGCCGAAAAAATCGGACTGGGAACTCAGGAATATGAACTAATAACCGTATAACTTAGCTGACAGTTGACAGTTTTGTCACTGGTATCTCTGTCAACTGTCAACTGTCAACTGTCAACTAATATATGATTAATCAAGAAACAATCTGTGCCATATCGACAGCCCCCGGAGCCGGAGGCGTAGCTGTTATCCGTGTATCCGGCACTGAGGCTATAACAATTTGTGACACAATCTTCACTCCTAAGATCGAGGGAAAGAATCTTCAGAACCAAAAAGCCTATACCTTACGCTACGGTAGTATCCGCCGCGGGGAAGAGTTGATCGACGATGTACTTATCGCCCTCTTTCGCGCTCCTCATTCATTTACAGGAGAAGACACTGTCGAGATTACTTGTCACGGTTCGGTTTATATCCAGCAACAGATCCTTCAGCTACTGATTGAAAAGGGATGCCGTTCTGCACTCCCCGGAGAATATACACAACGTGCTTTCCTGAACGGAAAGATGGACCTGAGCCAGGCAGAAGCTGTAGCCGACCTGATCGCATCCACATCAGCCGGTATGCACAAACTGGCTATTAACCAGATGCGTGGCGGTTTCAGTAATGAATTGACCAAACTGCGCAGTCAACTACTCGATTTCACTTCATTGATCGAGCTGGAACTTGATTTCAGCGAAGAAGACGTCGAGTTCGCCGACCGCACCAATCTGAAGCAACTGGCAACTGGCATCGAACAACTGATCCGCAAACTGGCTGATTCATTCAGTGTCGGAAACGCCATCAAAAACGGTATTCCGGTTGCCATTATCGGAGAGACAAATGCCGGTAAATCAACCTTGCTCAATTTACTCGTCGGTGAGGAACGTGCCATCGTTTCCGACATCCACGGAACAACCCGCGATGTGATAGAAGATACGATCAATCTCTCAGGAGTGACTTTCCGCTTTATCGACACGGCCGGAATCCGCGAAACCAACGATACCATTGAAAGCCTTGGTATCGAACGCACTTTTCAAAAGCTCCGCCAGGCATCCATCGTCCTTTGGGTAATCGACCTGAACACTCCGGCGGAACAGATTGAAGAACTGGCTAAAGTGATTATCCCGAAAGCAGAAGACAAAAAGGTAATCCTTGTTTTCAACAAATCCGACTTGCTTTCGTCCGATGAACTGGAGCTCAAGCAACAATTGCTTAACAATATTCCAGCTGACCGCATATACATTTCCGCCAAACAACAGGAAAATACCGAAGTACTCAAGCAGCATCTGATCCAGGCCGCCGCTTTACCCGAAGTATCTCAAAACGACGTCATCGTCACAAACATCCGCCACTACGAAGCCCTAACAAAAGCCCACGAAGCCATCCTCCGTGTAATCAACGGCCTGGAAATGAATATCTCCGGGGATTTTCTGAGCCAAGATATCAGGGAATGCATGCATTATCTTGGAGAAATTACGGGACAGATTAGTAATGATGAAATATTGGGGAATATTTTCGGGAAGTTTTGCATCGGGAAATAGGTAATAATTTCCAACGATTTCCATATATCATCAATAATTATTAAGGCATTCGAAACACATGATTGCAGTTGATGAAATAACTATCTTTGCGGTAGATAGAATCGATTAATTAACAAAGAGATTATTATGCTTGCATACACATATATTGAACAAGGTAAATTTGAATTACGAGACAAACCGGAACCAAAAATTACGGATACACGGGATGCAATCGTACGTGTGACTCTTGGCAGCATCTGCACCAGCGACCTGCATATCAAGCACGGTAGTGTACCGCGTGCAGTACCCGGAACAACAATCGGACATGAGATGGTAGGTGTCGTGGAGGAAGTGGGAACTGATGTCACATCAGTCAGACCCGGCGACAGAGTGACTGTGAATGTCGAGACTTTCTGCGGGGAGTGTTTCTTTTGTCACCACGGATATGTCAATAACTGTACCGATCCCAACGGTGGTTGGGCCTTAGGTTGCCGTATCGACGGCGGACAGGCGAAATATGTCAGAGTACCCTATGCCGATCAAGGGCTGAATCGTATCCCCGATACGGTCAGTGATGAACAGGCTCTGTTTGTCGGTGATGTACTTGCCACTGGTTTCTGGGCAACTCGTATCTCAGAGATTACAGAGAAAGACACTGTCCTCATCATTGGTGCCGGTCCTACCGGTATTTGCACTTTGCTCTGCTCGATGCTGAAGAATCCGAAGCGTATCATTGTCTGTGAAAAGTCTCCCGAGAGGATTCAGTTTGTCCGTGAACATTATCCCGAGGTACGGATAACGACACCTGATAACTGCAAAGAGTTTGTACTCAAAAACAGTGATCACGGCGGAGCTGATGTTGTTCTGGAAGTGGCGGGAACTGAAGATAGCTTCCGGATGGCGTGGGAGTGCGCTCGTCCCAATGCGATAGTCACTATTGTGGCTCTTTACGACAAACCTCTGCTTTTCCCTTTACCTGATATGTATGGTAAGAATTTGATTTTCAAAACAGGTGGAGTAGACGGCTGTGACTGTGCAGAGATTCTCAGACTGATTGAGGAAGGTAAGATAGATACCACTCCTCTTATCACCCACCACTTTCCGTTGAACGAGATAGAGGAGGCATATCGTGTTTTCGAAAACAAACTGGACGGTGTCATCAAAGTCGCTATTTATTAAAGACTTGTTTAATGCCTGTTAAAACGACCTGTTATATGAATAAAACGATTGTATGTCTAACCGAAAGTTATAAATAAGAATATGCCTGTTATCGAAATATCCTCTTTATCTCATCCCGGTGTTGAAATGTTCTGTACCCTCACCGAAGCTCAGTTGCGCAACCGTATCGAGCCTGATAAGGGTATTTTTATCGTAGAAAGTCCAAAGGTTATCACAAGAGCTTTGGACGCAGGCTTTGAACCTTTAGCTATTTTGTGTGAGCATAAACATATCACAGGGAATGCTTCCGAGATCATTGAACGTTGTGGTAATCTGCCTGTCTATACGGGTAGCAGAGAACTACTTGCTACATTGACCGGCTATGTTCTGACACGAGGTGTTCTTTGTGCCATGCGTCGCCCTGCGGTACGCAGTATGGAAGAGGTATGCCGGGAAGCCCGACGCATCGTCGTTATCGACGGAGTTGTTGATACAACCAATATCGGTGCCATTTTCCGTTCGGCAGCTGCCTTTGGAATCGATGCCGTATTACTGACGCGTAACTCTTGTGACCCGTTGAACCGCCGTGCGGTCAGAGTATCGATGGGAACAGTCTTTCTTGTGCCATGGACCTGGATGGATGGTTCTCTCAGCGACTTGGGCAAATTGGGATTTCGTACTGTAGCCATGGCGCTCACGGACAACTCTATTTCCATTGACAATCCGGTCCTGGTAACCGAACCCCAGCTGGCTATCGTGATGGGTACCGAGGGAGACGGACTTCCACCGGAAACAATTGCTGAAGCCGACTACGTAGTCCGTATCCCTATGTCGTCCGGTGTCGATTCACTCAACGTAGCCGCTGCGGCTGACCGCACGTTCTGGCTCCCCACGCTGTGGCCGCTGCGGCTGCCGTAGCTTTCTGGCAGCTTCGTGCTCCACAATCCCCCTAAGATTACTGTCCTAAACCTTTGTCTGCTTTTAATTCCTCAATCGCATCCACCCAATAATCCCTCTCTCAATAAAATATCTTCTAACTTTCTCCTTGCAACGATAGTCCGGCTATGAACTGTACTAATTTTCATGTTTTTCAGAAATCCTTCACGATATTGAATATCCATAATCTCCTTCATAAAAAAACCGGCACACTGTAATAAAAAAGCATCCCGACAAGCAGGCGCTAAATAACCAATATAATGCAACAAGTCTTTATATGGTAGTTTATCATCATTGAACAGATGCGGATATTTTTTTACAAAAGATAAATCCCGATAATCAACACCTTCTCCTTTAAAATCCATTTTCTCCTTTGAATCAGACAAGCGAAAACGATAAGTTACTTCCGGAATACGTTTTAGTTGCAAACATTCATTAATAGCTTCGCATGTATTGCTACACGGTACCCGTTCTACAGTACCATCAATCTTAAATTTAGAACGACTATAAATTTTAAACCTGATATCCTTAGCCGTATACCGCTCATAAGTATCAATTATATCCAATTGAAGATTAGGTTCCAATTGTAATAGGACATATGTAAAAAGAGGTTCCTGGGTAAAAGATATCTTTTCAATCATAAAAAGAATAGATCCATCATTTTCATCTCTTTTGCCCGCACGTGTTCCCGGCAAAAGATTCAGATGAAAAAAAGTCTCATTCCACCAAAATATAATATCCCTGCTATCC
>OBYN01000330.1_pt1 | contig 17538 bp, 17 predicted proteins | sample 1476781 | NCBI WGS metagenome assembly OBYN01 (sample SAMEA2580203, study PRJEB22360) | human gut metagenome | biome: human gut; feature: human-associated habitat; material: faeces | place: Denmark | collected 2008/2010 | reverse complement strand
AAAGTCTGGGCTTTGTGCATAAAAAAAGGTTGTGCCAGCGTTTTGACACAACCTCTTTCGATCAATCATTCACCTATCATTCACCTCTATAGCAATCTGTATAATAACATATTAATGCCAAGCAGGCGAAGGGTGAACGGTTTATATGATATTTTATACATAGTGAGTAACTCACTTATTTATCCGATCAGCTGAACACTGCGTTTAATGAATTTGCTCAATGCTTCACCCTTCAGCATACCGTTGGCAAGCAGTGCCAGGTCGATTAACTGGCTGACCAGCTTATTGCTACCTGCATATTCTGCCAGGATTGCATTACGTTGCGAAGTCAGTTCGTCGATCTTATGGTTCGTGTTTGTCATATCTTCTTTTTCAGCAGAAGTAATCTCTTCTTCCTTTTTCTTGTTCTGCGCTTCACGAAGGTCTTCCTGACGTGCTTTCCAGCCTTTCAGGTCCGCTAGGATCGGTTTCAGTTTTTCTTCGCAGTTCTGTTCTTCCTCAGAAAGTACCTTCTTAACCAATTCGTGATCGGTATTCAACACGAGATTGTAGTTGTCAGGCATTTCTCCGTAGAATGACATTCCCGGCTGCATAGCAGACATTTCACGCATACGACGCATGTATTCGCTCTGGGTCAGCATAACCGGATTAGAGTTTTCACCCAATGCTTCGAATGTAACGATGAAATCGGTCTTTTCGATCTTCGGCAGTTGGCTTTTGAACATTTCCTGCAAAGCATTCTTCTGGTCTTCATTCAGTGTAACCTGACCAACGTTATCCTTACGGATCAGATTGTCGATCGTATCGCTGTCCACACGAACAAAACGGGTTTTGTCGAATTTCTGTTCCATCTGGCTGATAGCATGGACATCCAGCTGGCCGTCCATGATCAATACACTGTATGCTTTATCTTTAGCGGCCTGGATATAACTGTACTGGTCGTTTACATTCGTAGTGTACAGATAGATCAGGTTGCCTTCCTTATCTGTCTGGTTGGCTTCCACCAATGCTTTATATTCTTCAAAAGTATAATATTTACCGTCTACGTCTTTCAAAAGGGCGAACTTGGCACCACGATCATAGAACTTTTCGTCGCTCAGCATACCGTACTGGATAAACAGTTTCAGACTATCCCATTTTTCTTCGAACTGAGGACGGTCGTTTTTAAACATTTCTTCCAGGCGATCGGCCACTTTCTTTGTGATATGATTGGAGATCTTTTTCACGTTCTGGTCGCTCTGCAAATAAGAACGGGAAACGTTCAATGGAATATCCGGAGAATCGAGTACGCCATGCAACAATGTCAGGAATTCAGGAACGATACCTTCTACGGAATCAGTTACAAATACCTGGTTGCTGTATAACTGAATCTTGTTACGATGCAGGTCGAGGTTGCTCTTGATGCGCGGGAAGTAGAGGATACCGGTCAGGTTGAACGGATAATCCACATTCAAGTGAATCCAGAACAATGGTTCTTCCGACATTGGATACAGGTCGCGATAGAATTTCTTATAGTCTTCATCTGTCATATCGGCCGGTTTGCGAACCCATGCCGGAGTGATATCGTTGATGATGTTATCTTCGTCGGTATCGACATATTTACCGTCTTTCCATTCCTGCTTTTTACCGAATGCGATAGGAACGGGGAGGAAACGGCAGTATTTTGTCAGCAGGCCGCTGATCTTGTCTTTATTCAGGAAGTCCTTGTTTTCGTCGTCGATATACAGGATAATATCTGTACCACGGTCGTCTTTCTGTGTTTCTTCCAACGTATATTCGGGAGTTCCGTCGCAACTCCATTTCATAGGAACAGCACCTTCTTTATAAGATTTGGTTACAATTTCCACTTTCTTTGAAACCATGAAAGAAGAATAGAAACCAAGACCGAAATGTCCGATGATAGCAGCTGCATCGTTCTTATATTTTTCTACGAACTCTTCAGCACCGGAAAATGCGATCTGGTTAATGTATTTGTCAATTTCTTCGGCTGTCATACCGATACCACGGTCAGAAATCTTGATGATCTTGTCGTCGAAACTAACCTGAACGGTCAGGTCGCCCAGCTCTCCTTTGAATTCACCGACAGATGCCAGGGTTTTCAATTTCTGTGTAGCATCCACAGCATTCGACACTAATTCACGAAGGAAGATTTCGTGATCACTATACAAAAACTTCTTGATGATAGGGAAGATGTTCTCACTTGTAACACCTATGTTTCCTTGTTTAGCCATTTTGTTTATATTTTTAATGTTATAATAATTCGTTTGACGTTACGATATAAACAAAAAAAATGCCAGATAGGTTCTATCTGACATTTTGACTTTATTACCGGAAGAAACGACTTATTCCTGTCCTTTCTTTTGTACGGATGTTACTATTTTCTGTTCATCTTTATTGAAGTCTACAACGATCTTGTCGCCTTCGCCAACGGATGCACGGATTATCAACTCGGCCATTTCATCTTCCAGATATTTCTGGATGGCACGCTTCAGCGGACGGGCGCCAAACTGTACATCGTAGCCTTTCGTTGCAATAAAATCTTTTGCCTCGTCGGTAAGTACCAGTTCGTAGCCCAGACCACAAACACGTTTGTAAAGTCCTTGTAACTCAATATCAATGATCTTGTGGATCGCATCTTTATCAAGCTGGTCGAACATGATGATATCGTCGACACGGTTCAGAAATTCAGGAGCGAATGCTTTATTCAGTGCTTTCTGAATCACACCACGAGAGAAGTCCTTATCCATTTCACCGGCTGCCTGCGAACTGAATCCGACGCCACGGCCGAAATCTTTCAGCTGACGTGTTCCGATATTGGAAGTCATGATCAGAATCGTATTCTTGAAGTCGATCCGTCTGCCAAGACTGTCAGTCAGGCGACCTTCGTCCAATACCTGCAACAGCAAGTTGAATACATCCGGATGCGCTTTTTCGATCTCGTCGAGCAATACAACGGAGTAGGGTTTACGACGAACCTTTTCCGTCAGCTGGCCACCTTCCTCGTAACCTACATATCCCGGAGGTGCACCGATCAGGCGGGAAACCGCGAACTTTTCGAGATATTCACTCATATCGATACGAATCAATGAATCAGCCGAATCAAACAGATATTCAGCCAACTTTTTAGCCAAGTGAGTTTTACCTACACCAGTTGGGCCGAGGAACATAAAGGTTCCGATCGGTTTGTTCGGGTCTTTCAATCCTACACGGTTGCGCTGGATCGCTTTTACGATCTTCTGGACGGCATCGTCCTGGCCGACTACCTGCTTCTTCAAGTTGTCTGCCATTTCCAGCAGTCTCAGGTTTTCTGCTTTGGCAATACGCTGAACAGGTACGCCTGACATCATGGCTACCACTTCAGCTACTTTGTCTTCGTCTACTGTTTCACGATGTTCCTGCAATTCCTGTTCCCACTTAGCTTTCGCTGATTCCAGCTGCAACAGATACTGACGTTCTTTATCACGGAAACTTGCAGCCAGTTCGAAGTTCTGTGACTTTACGGCAGCCAGTTTTTCGGTTTTCGTATCTTCTATTTTTGCTTCCAGTTCCTCGATGCTCTTCGGTACTGTAATATTAGATATATGTACGCGAGAACCGGCCTCGTCCAGAGCATCGATCGCCTTATCCGGGAAGTTACGGTCGCTGATATATCGTTCCGTCAGCTTTACACAAGCATCCAGCGCCTCGTCCGTATAGATCACATTGTGATGTTCTTCATAACGGGGCTTGATATTTTTCAGGATCTGCAATGTCTCTTCTGCTGTTGTCGGGTCGACGATCACTTTCTGGAAACGACGTTCCAAAGCACCGTCTTTCTCGATGTTTTTACGATATTCATCCAGCGTCGTAGCACCGATACATTGTATTTCCCCACGTGCCAGCGCCGGTTTCAGCATATTGGCAGCGTCCATAGAACCGGAAGCCGATCCTGCTCCGACAATGGTATGGATTTCATCGATAAACAGGATGATGTTCGGATTCTTTGAAAGCTCGTTCAAAATTGCTTTGATACGTTCTTCAAACTGTCCGCGGTATTTTGTTCCGGCCACGATAGAGGCCATATCCAGACTGATCACCCGCTTGTCGAACAACACACGTGATACTTTACGCTGGATAATGCGCAGGGCAAGTCCTTCTACAATAGCAGACTTACCTACCCCTGGTTCACCGATCAGTACCGGATTGTTCTTTTTACGCCGGCTTAAAATCTGTGCCAGGCGTTCAATCTCTTTCTCACGACCAACAATCGGGTCCAAGCGGTTTTCGGCAGCGGCACGTGTCATATCCGTACCAAAATTGTCCAATACCGGAGTATCGTTCGGTGACTTGGGCTGTGCGGCACCGGTACCTGAAGAGGAGCGGGGGGATTCCTTACGTGAAGAGAAATCTTCTTCTTCATCGTCCTCGTCATCCGTATAACCGTCACTGATTTCGTCTATCTCTTCCAGTTCTTCCATACGGTTCATGTTTGTTCCGTTTGCCAGATTGTTATATACGTTACGGTAGTTTATACCGGCTTCACCCAATACTTTGGCGGCAACATTGAACTCTTCTTTCAGAATAGCAAGAAGCAGATGTTCCGTACCCGTCTCGTCTGTTTTAAACAAACGTGACTCTAGCATACTCATGCGCAATACGCGTTCAGTTGTTTTACTGATGGCTATATCGTGTAATTCGGACTCTTCAGTTTCAAATGTATTTTTGATCTCCTGCTCAATCCTCTTCTTTATATCGAATACGTCAGCATGCAAATCATGCAGCAACTGCATGGCTTTGCCATCACCGTCGCGGATGATACCAAGCATTAAGTGTTCCGGCCCGATATAACTGTTCTGAAGCCTGGCGGCTTCTTCGCGGCTATACTCTATAACGTCGATCAGCCTTTTCGAATAATTATTTTTCATATTATATGAATCCTTATCTATTATAATAATGTACTGTGAATGCAAAATTAATAAACTCTCTATATATACCTAACAAATTTCATGCCATTATTCCTTAAGAACCCCCCAATATTTCTGAATAATAAAATTTCAGCGTAAAAACTTTCGTGATAATGGGAAAAGCGTTACCTTAGTGCACTTTTTAAAAGGTGAGATATTGAGTGTAATTAATATAAAACTAAATGGTTGATCAAGACAGAATTATTAAGATTAACATCGAGGAGGAAATGAAATCGGCATACATTGACTATTCAATGTCTGTTATTGTTTCACGCGCCCTTCCGGATGTTAGGGATGGTTTCAAACCGGTTCATCGTCGTATTTTGTTTGGAATGAATGAATTGGGTAATACATCCGACAAACCTTATAAAAAATCTGCGAGAATTGTTGGTGAAGTTTTAGGTAAATATCATCCACATGGCGACTCGTCCGTCTATTTCGCAATGGTTCGTATGGCACAAACATGGTCTATGCGTTATACGTTGGTTGATGGACAGGGAAACTTCGGTTCAGTGGACGGTGACAGTCCTGCCGCTATGCGTTACACCGAGGCAAGGTTAAGTAAACTTGCCGAGGAAATGCTCCGGGATATCGAGAAGGATACGGTAGATTTTCAGTTGAACTTCGATGACACACTGAAAGAACCGACTGTATTGCCGACCCGTATTCCTAACCTGCTGGTAAATGGTGGTTCTGGTATCGCAGTTGGTATGGCAACCAATATGCCGACACACAATTTGAGTGAAGTACTCGACGGATGTATTGCCTATATCGACGCTCGCGGAGATATTGATGTAGAAGGATTGATGCAATACATCAAAGCACCCGACTTCCCGACCGGTGCTACAATTTACGGATATGCCGGTGTAAAAGAAGCATTCGAAACCGGTAGAGGACGTATCATTCTTCGTGGTAAAGCAGAAATTGAAGTAGAAAATAATCACGAAAAGATTATTATCACTGAAATCCCTTACCTTGTTAATAAGGCAGAACTGATCAAGTATATAGCCGACCTGGTTAATGACAAGCGTATTGAGGGTATTTCTAATGTAAACGATGAGTCAGACCGTAACGGTATGCGTATCGTCGTTGACGTGAAACGTGATGCCAATTCAGGCGTTGTACTGAATAAATTATATAAGCTGACTGCCCTGCAATCTTCTTTCAGTGTAAACAATATCGCTTTGGTTAACGGTCGTCCGAGACAGTTAAACCTGAAGGATATGATCAAGGCTTTTATTGAACATCGCCATGAAGTTGTTATCCGTCGTACCCGTTTCGAACTGAAAAAGGCCGAAGAAAGAGCGCATATCCTGGAAGGTTTGATCATTGCTTCTGATAATATCGACGAAGTAATTGCTATCATCAAATCATCCAAGAGCCCGAACGAAGCCATCGAACGTTTAATGGAACGTTTCTCTTTATCGGATGTTCAGGCACGTGCAATCGTTGAAATGAGACTTCGTCAGTTAACCGGACTGGAACAGGACAAACTGCGTGCAGAATACGAAGAAATTGAAAAGTTGATCGCCCGTTTGAAAGAGATTCTTGAAAATGAAGATGTTCGTATGGACGTTATCAAAGGAGAATTACAAGAAGTAAAAGATAAGTTCGGCGACGAACGTAAAACAGATATCGTATATGCTTCCGAAGAACTGAATCCCGAAGATTTCTATGCCGATGATGAGATGATCATCACTATTTCCCACATGGGATACATCAAACGTACGCCGCTGAGTGAATTCCGTGCACAAGGACGCGGCGGAGTAGGAGCGAAAGGCTCGGTAACACGCGACGAAGACTTCGTGGAATATATCTATCCGGCTTCTATGCATGCCACTTTGTTGATCTTTACAGCAAAAGGCAAGTGCTACTGGCTGAAAGTATATGAAATTCCGGAAGGAGCTAAGAATGCAAAGGGTAGAGCCATCCAGAACTTATTGAACATTGAAGCGGATGATAAAGTAAACGCCTTTATCCGCGTGAAGAAGCTGACTACCGACACTGAATTTATCAATTCACATTATCTGTTGTTCTGTACCAAGAAGGGTGTTATCAAGAAAACATTGCTTGAAGCATACTCACGTCCGCGTCAGAATGGCGTAAATGCGATCACATTGCGTGAAGACGACGGCCTGATCGAAGTATGTATGACCAACGGAGACAACGAAGTACTGATTGCTAACCGTAACGGACGGGCTATTCGTTTCCACGAAAGTGCGGTTCGCGTCATGGGACGTACTGCTTCCGGCGTTAGAGGTATGACATTGGATAATGATCCTTCCGACGAAGTGGTAGGTATGGTATGTATCAAGAATAAGGAAACCGATACTGTACTGGTTGTATCTGAACAGGGTTACGGAAAACGTTCGAATGTGGAAGATTACCGAATGACTAACCGTGGCGGTAAAGGTGTCAAGACGATCAACATTACTGATAAAACAGGTAAACTGGTTGCCATCAAGAATGTGACAGAGGAAAATGACATCATGATCATTAACAAGTCAGGTATCGCTATCCGTATGAAAGTAACAGATCTGAACGTCATCGGCCGTGCAACTCAAGGTGTTCGCCTGATCAACCTGGGTAAACGTAATGATGAAATAGCCTCGGTATGTAAGGTATTGTCCGAACCGGATGAGCAGGTAGATGAAGAAAGCGCTGAACTGGATGCTCAGAATGAAAATAATGAAGAATTAACCGGTTTTGATGGATCTGAAGATATCGCAAATGATACTGAAGAGACAACAAATGAATAATTTAAACAAATAGAAATATTAATCTCAAATTACTATCACAATGAAACGATTATTATTAACAGTTGCACTATGTGTTGCAGCATCATCTGCCTCTTTCGCTCAAAAGAAAGCCGTTAAGGAGGCGCAAGGAATAGCAAAAGGAGACAAGGCAGACTTCACTGAAGCAAGAGCCTTAATCAAAGGTGCTTTGGAAAATCCTGAAACAAAGGATGACGCCCAGGCATGGTATGTTGCAGGTTTTATCGAAGACCAGCAGTTCAGTGCTGAAAGAACAAAACAGATTTTAGGACAACAGCCGAATGAACCAGTTATGTACGAAGCATTAGGTGCTATCCTTCCTTATTTCAAGAAGGCTTACGAACTGGATCAGCTTCCTAACGAAAAAGGTAAAATCAAACCTAAATATTCTAAAGACATTAAGAGTATTTTAGGTGCTGACCATGTATATTTCTTTAACGGTGGTGCTTACTATTTCGATCAGAAGGATTATAAGAAGGCTTATGACTTCTTCAACCAGTATCTGGAAATCTCTGAACTGCCTATGTTCGAAGGAACTCAGACTGCTGAAAAAGATTCTACTTTCATGACTGTTCAGTTCTATGCAGCTGTTGCAGCTACTCAATTGCAGGATTCTCCTATAGCAATCAAAGCTCTGGAACGTGCAAAAAGTTCAGATTTCAGACTGAATGATGTTTACCAGTATTTGTCTTACGAATACAAACAGGCTGGTGACAGTGTAAACTATGTTAAGACTCTTGAAGAAGGTTATGCAAAATTCCCCAATGAAGAGTTCTTCCTGATGAGTTTAATTGACGCTTACATCCAGTCAAGTCAAAACGAAAAAGCAATAAGTTATCTGAATACTGCAATTGCACAGAAACCTTCTGATAGTCAGCTGTATCATGCATTAGGAATTGTTTACGAAACAGGTATTAAAGATTATGCAAAAGCAGAAGAAACATTCAAGAAAGCTTTAGAAGTCAATCCGGAAAGTGTTGAATCGATGTCTGCTTTGGGACGTATATATTACAACCAGGCTGTAAACAAACAGGGTGAAGCTAACATGATCAATGATAGCAAGAAATATCAGGAAGAATTAACTATTGCAAAAGATCTTTTCAAACAAGCTCTTCCTTATTTCCAGAAAGCTCACGAAATGAAACCTAGCGAATCAGAATATATGGTTGCTTTAAGAGGTATCTATTATAATCTGAACATGGGTCCGGAACTGGAAGCTATCGAAGCTGAAATGAACAAATAATAATCATTTCATTATATATAAAAATAGCCGTCTCTGTTGAGATGGCTATTTTTATATTTATACTCGGGATCAGCTATTTTCTATCAGTAGTGATACAGCCCTTTACAGATAAGGGATAATCGTTATATAAATACCTGTAATAATTGCAGACGTAATAACACCTGAAATATTAGCACCTAACGCATCACCTAAAATGAAAGAGTCCGGGTTCTCTTTACTTACCAGCTTCTGTGCTACTTTAGCAGTAGTAGGAACACAACTGACAGCAGCAATACCGATTACCGGGTTATAATTTCCGCGTTTAATGAAATACATGATATATCCGCCAATGATACCTCCGATACCAGACAATAACAATGCAGTAATTCCTAATACCAATAATTTCAAGATCTTGGGATCAAGTAACAACTTAGCATCACACAATACACCCAATAACAGCCCCAGCATGAAAGTCGAACCATACAATAACGGACCACTGACAAAATCATAAATATGCTTCATGCCTGATTCGCGAACGGCAACACCCAGGAACAATGAAAAGAAAAGGGGAGAGGCCACCGGGAATAAAAAGCATAAAACAGCACACAAAATAACAGAAAAAGCCAGTTTAACTTTAGCATCGTAGTTTTTGGGTGGTTTTGTAGTGGTCATTTTTATGGCACGCAAACGCTGCGGGATCAGGAGTTTGACCAGATAAGGATATCCTCCGTAGGTCAGTCCCAGATATAAATAAGCAACAACAGTAATAGGAACAAATAAATGTTTGGCCAGGATCAGGGATGTAAACAAAACCATCGGACCATCTGCACCGCCAACCATCGCAACAGAAGCGCTCTCACTTAAAGACAAACCAAAAGCGCTGGCAATAGGTAACGTCAGAAAAGTTCCCAGTTCCGCACAAAGAGCCAGGAAAAGACTGGCAAAAGGCTTCTGAAGCAGAAAGCCCACATCCAATAATGTTCCAATTCCCATAAACACAAAACAGGCAATCAAGCCATTACTGAAAGTCAGCGTATATACGGGTTGAAGAAAATCAATCTGCATTGTATTCATCAACTCGTCTGTATCTGAAAGCATAGGATCCAGGAATAAATTACCTAATACACCTTCCGGCATGATTAAAGTACCACAATTGATTGCAACCATTCCTAATCCCATCGGGATCATAACCATCGGCTCCAGGACTCCTTTCCAACCTAAATAAACGAGTAGGCCGCCAAGTGTAATCAAAAAAACACGCGCAACAGCCAGTATCCATCCACCGGCAACCATTGTTCCAAAGCCTTGGAACAAACTAAAAAATCAACATTTTCCATATCTGTTTTTATTTTTCGATAGAAGGATTCTCCTTTTTGTTTGTATTGTTCTTTCTCATTAGCTGTTCCTCTTTTTTGAGGTACATAATGCGAGTATCCTGTGGATAATAATAATCCATCAGATCCAAATGAGAAGTGCCATGACTTACGCCATGATAATATCCGGACGGTTTTATGTGGAGAAGATCGCTGTTTACACCACGACGGAATTCTTCGCGTTCGTCATCAGTCACATCTTCTTCATTATTTACCACATCCAGCCCTAATATTTCACCAATTTTGGCACGCAATTTATTTAGTTTGCCGAATTGCATCAGTTCATCACTGTGAGAATGGTGAAATTCCAGGGAGTCGGCCCAAACAGCAATAAGCTTGATTACACCGGCAACAACAAAACCGATAATGAAGGTCAGAGCCATCATTTCAAGGGTTGAAAGTAATAGACTTAACATAATTATTTAATTTAAAATCCAATATAATACCTTATTAGGTACATGATTAGTCATTATCTGCCAATTCACGTGCAGACAATAAAAAAGAATAAAAAGAAAGATGTTAAACTAAATAATTATTTTCCGCAGTACGTAGACCCAATGGCCTGATCGTATACGAAGAGTGGAGAATTTTACTGATTGTGATATTAAAAATGTTTCAGATACTTTATTCAGAATATTTTGTTCCTTCTGAAGAAACAACTCCAAAAGACGGGTAGTCACTTTAAACGGACGTTCGCATCGGGTTGGCAACACCTGGCTACGAGTAGTAAGACAATAGACTGAATGATAGCTTTGACTTAAATCATAATTCTTTAACTCGTCCTGGAATGGATGTTTTTCCTTACTGCAGACAAAAGTCGTTTTCGCAGGAGACAAAATATTTTCATCTTCAGTCTTTATCTGCATATTCAAAAGAAGCAGAAACAGAAACGATACTATCAACAATACTTTTTTCATCGCGGTGCGAAGTTAGAATAGTTATTTAACATACAACATAATTTTGTCAATAAAAGTTGAAAATAATTTGCGTGGGATAGTCCCAGGATAACTTCTTATAACTCTATTAAACATAATCGCAATTATAAGAAATAGTAACAGAAAGATATCAGGAGCTATTCAGGCATAAAAAATCCGTATATAACTTCACAGTTACATACGGACCAAACAAATAACAAACTTTACTTATATGAAAAAACAAATACTACTAACATAATTATTACAGAATCTTTTTTCAAGCTCTGTTTATCATTATAACAATGATATGCTTTATTTGGTTCTGACTACAGAATAATTTTCTGCTATTTTTTTCTGGGGTTATTAAACGATCCCTGAAAATTATCTCTGTAGAGAACTTTATTTTATTCGATATTATAACAAAACGTCATTTATTTATGTTCCGGAATCATATACTAATAAATACTAAAAAGGCATGTATGTATCTTTTTTGATACTCTACATGCCTTAAACTCTCTCTGTATTATACTTTTCAAACGAAAGCAATATGCATCTCCATATGTATATCACTGATATCGAGTATTTCACGAATTAATTCAACTTTACCATTTTCCAATTCAGTGCTAGGTATCATACTTTTGTCGTTTTAGATTGATTAATATTGTTTTAACTTTCATCTAACAATATTAATTTCACATTGTTCACATACACAATCTCTTTTAACGAAAAAAGGTGATCATCGTTAAATAGATGACCACCTTTCTCTTATAACTGAAATAAAATTTTATTTAGCTGCCTCAATAGATGCTTTTCTAAATTCTTTCAGTAACTTTTCAAGTTCCAAAGAAGCTTTGCGAGCACGTGTACCTGCTGCTTTGTTACCATTTTCAACCTGTGCATTAGCATTTGTGCTAAATTCCCCAATCGCTACATTAATTTTGTCTACTAACTCTTTCATTTTACTTTTGATATTTCTTATTATTAAATCGAAGCACAAAAATATAAATAATTATATCATGGGCAACAAAAAATTGACAAAACATATCTGTTCAAGTGCTGAATATTAATAAAAGACCTATTAAACAGCACTCTCCTACTTATTTAAAGCCTCCAGTAACTGTTTGCCAGGTTTAAATTTAACACTTTTCCGGGCTTTTATGGTTACAGGCACACCGGTTTTTGGGTTACGACCAGGACGTTCGGTCTGTTGCCAAAGGGTGAATGTGCCGAAATTCTGGAAAATAATGCTGTTGTCTGTCAGAAGCGCTTCTTCAAAAACTTCTTCCAATGTGTGGATAAACCGTAATGCCTCCACTTGCTTAATAGACATTTTGCTGGATATTTGTTTGGATAGTTCTACTTTATTCATATCTGTATTATTTTAATTCTCTTTTAAAAACTTACTTCATTCTCTATTGTATCTACATCATCGAATACGGCAACATTGCCATCCGTAATCTTCACACGGAGATCAGCACTGTTAGCTCCTTTTATATTGATGGTCAGATCATAATGGTGATCCCGTTGGATGTTATAATTATTTGTCAGGTTATCACCCAGGTAAAAACGATATTCGACTTTTATCCCATTTGCGTGGCTACTGCTGTACTTATAGGTGCCCTTTAAAGTAAGATACGTACAACCGGTCAGTTTACCATCCGGAGTTGAAGTGGTAACAGACGTACTGCCAGGACCATTGGATTCTTTGTTTTTTCCTTCGAACGATTCGGAAAGACCCAATCCCCGGAGGTTTTCCGGCATATAAAAATCAGCAGACGCCCCTGAGGTAGAAGTTAATGAACTAAAACTCTGAGCATCTAAATTCATTGTGGTAGCACTTATGGTTTCCGGATACAGGCTATTACTATTTCCCCCTCCAGCCGTATATAGAGCTATTATTTTGGGAATATTGGTGATCGTAGCAGTCATATCCGACAAAGATGCAGCAGTTGTAGCATCCTTAAATTGAACTTTAACAGACACTTTGGCATAAGTCCTAAATAGCCGAGACACAAAAACGACCTTTTTATTATCTTCCGTCCCCTCGGAAGATGCTGTTGCCGGATTATATTCAGAGGGCCAGGATGTTAATAACGTAGGTCTTGAACCAAGTGCTTCTGTAAAATTTACTGTTTTAGCTTTCAAATCGGCTTCAGTTCCAGTAAAGCCTTCCAAAAGACTTTTCTCCCCATTAACGATTATATAAAAATGGCTAGACATATCAGAAAACTTTTCTTCATCTGAGTTTGTATCTGTATTGATCCTGACCATATAAAGATTTTCCTGAACAAAATCCGTATCATTGTTTATGTCATCTTCTTTATAAACGCTTCTTATTAAATTACCGGAAACGTCATATTGCAATATCCAAACATTATTAATGTTAATTTTATCATCTCCAATAGTTGGAGTTATTGGTGGATCGGCTTTAGTCTTCACACTGATCGATTCCGGCAATTTCAGGCAAAACTGGAAATTGCACATCTTGCCGTGATCCGTATTTTGGGGGTCTTCCGTTGCTTCACATCCCGCAAACAGTAGTGCAAATGCTAGTGTAAACGATAATAAAGAATATTGTATACTTTTATTTTTCATACCCATTAATTTAAATTATTCACCGACCTCGTCTGTCGACTGATCTACTTTCGTATAGTCAAGCAATGATATAGTGATATCACCCGGATTCAATATACCGAAGAAAGTCAGTGTGAACTCGAATTTATATTGCATTCCCTTCAATAATGTTTTTGAGGTCGTGGCAGTATATGTAAATATACCCTCCTGGATACCAACGACGCCTTCTTCCGTATAAAATACTTTCAATGTAATTATAAACTCAAGAGGCTGGCTGCCATCAACCGGCAGTAACACTATCGGATCTTCATTTGTATGAGGTTTATCCCAGGCATTCAACGTATAAGAAAAATTCGATACTGTATATGAGTCTGTATAGCCAGCCCCCGGTCGCCAGTCTTTTTCCCCTAAATAATAAGTTAAGGGAACTGATAAGTTTTTTATCTCTATTTTCTGAACTATCAAATCACTTATTTTAACAGGTGATTCTTTCGCTTTTACCCACAGATCTACTTTTGAACCTAGACGGACAAACGGTCCTGTCATTGAAACCTCCATTTTATTATCTCCGTCATTTTGCGGTTGCACGACCAGACCTTTGATCTCGTTATACATGAAATCGTAACCATTACGTACTTCTATTTCACCCGCACTGGGATCGGGAGCCGTTTCACTGTTATACGAAATAAAGTAAAGGTCATATTCACCGCGATAAAGAGACATATTGCCGTCGGCTGTTTTATCATCTGCTATCGTACAGACACTTTTGCCAAGCGGTTCCGGTAATTTTTGTGTGGATGCATCCACAGCTGTTCCGGCTTTATAAGCCAGAACAGTGAATTTTGTACCGGGATCGAGGTCTACCAGAGTGGTAGCACCCAACGCCTTCGTTAAAGAAGCCTCATACAGTTTAAATGAGAGTTCAACCGGTTCTCCCTCTCCTTGCGGCTTCTGCCTGTTGTCATTATCCGGTAATCCCGACGTACATGCCAGCATCATCAGGGCCAGACAAACCGGTAAAAGAATGTTTATTCTTATCTTCATAATCTTTCTGCAATTCGTTAAATACCAATATTCGTATCCTGGCTGGCATCGCTTTTCCAGTCTTCCACCTTAAAGTTTTTCAATATCCCACCGATTTTGTTGACTGTGATGGAGTACCCCGCTTGCCATTGGACAGGAGTAGCGGAGGCCGTTTTAAAGGTGCGCAATTCAGTACTGCCCTCGCTGCCGACTGCTACAGTCAGGCTGAAAGAAAGTACCGATTCGGTCGCACTCATCGGAGCCATCAGGCAGGATACGTTCGGGGAAGACAGTGAAGTAGACAGTTCTTTCGAACCGTTCAACGTAACGACAGACGTAGAGACCAGACCGTTCAATACCCCATCCGTCAACTGCATGCTGCCTTCGCCGACCTGCAACTTATTTGTATTACTCTGGATACTGATCTGTTTCAAATAAAGGCTTTCACTAACATCGGTCTCTTTGTCTATCCTGAAACTCACTTTTGCCAACGCATGATTCATCGTCAACGAAATAGCACGATTCGTCTGGGTAATCCCTGCCTGTTTTGTGGCATAGAGATAATCTGTTTGCTGGCTTCCGGTAAAGTCGAGCTGCTGGGTATCATCCGAATCGCTTCCTTTTCTGACGGATACCGGAATGGTCAGGTTGCTGCCGGATGTTATATCTGCATCCGGATAACAGGCATAGACGTCAGCACTCCCATTTGCCGTTGTTATCTCCACTGAGGCTGTGCTCGACCAGCTTCCGTTACTTTGGGTAAACAGCAAAGTAGGCGTCGATGTATTATAGGCGGTCAGCGCATCGGCATTGGCCACATATAATTTTACCTGATTGATGGAAGTCACGATTCCACGGGTCTGTATTGTTTCCGCCAATCCGACCGAAACCAATTGGAGAGCGGAAGAAGACGGTTCGCCGTTATCCGGCAGGCTGTCCGTGCATCCGGCACAGGTTGCCAATAACGCTGTTAATGTATATAAATTCAATTTTCTCATATTCTTTTATGTATTAAGTTGCATTTAAGTCTCCCCCGGATTCCGCACTACCGTCAGAAGCAAACGGAGTCACATTTACACTGTTAAGTATCAACTTATTCGTAGATGTAAAATTGTATATGTAATTATTAGCGGCTTCCAGCTTGATGCTCGATTGAGCATAAGATTTATCTATCCCCCCAGCAGAGACGGTTATTTGGTAAACAGCCCCGGCGTTAGCACGGATAATACCGATATATGTATGATTTGTTCCGGAATCCGTTACCGGCAAAAGCTGGATGGTCTCATTGGTTCCGCCGTCAGTACGCAGAGAATTTCCTTCCAACTTAATGCCGTTTCCGGTCGTAATGCTCGCATACTCCACATTAATCGTGATCTTGGCTGCCGCAGGGGCAAAGACAAAGTCGACACGGTTGCCGACAGCTGCTTTTGAAGAGATAAGCTGGTTACTTTCCCAAAATGCAGTCGGGGTTGTCTGATCTTGTTTTATCCCACTGAATGTAGTCGGAAACGAAGCCGTATAGGTCTCGTTTTCGGTAGTAATGGTGATACCATCTCCAGTGCCGGGCAGCCATTTCGAAGTGCTTCCGGAGTCACTATACTTATAAACCGTAGCACTACCACTTGCGGATGCCCCCGAATAGATATTGATCTGCAACGAAGGTCCGTTTGTCGTAGTCTGACTCATGGGCATCGGTCGCCCGTGTTACCGGGGTGGCTATTTCTGCTGTTACTTCCAGCGGACGGCCTATTCCTGTCTCTTGTTCTCCGGACGTACAAGAGGACAACAGGAGCAGCAAGACGGCTATCTGTATGCCCGGTGATCGTTGTGTTGTGTTTATTCTTTTCATATCTGTTCTTTTTCTATGATAATGATCCGGTATGAGTTTGATTCGGTGTCCACGGTTTTATTTCGCTGCCGACAGGCACCAGGATATTGTTCTGGATGGTAAGCGTATACTCATACTGCGAACCGGCTGTCAGCGTGCAGCCGGACAAGGTCGTTTTATAAGTTACATTCTTGTAGGTAACGTTGACGGTAATATCCGTAGAGGTCCCTTTGGGATAAACGATGCCGTGCCAGGTATAGTTGTTGGTATCCGGACGGTAAAGCGTTACGATCTCCTGTACGCTTCCCCCTGTCAGCAATCCCGGCGCCTGCACCTGAATACTAAAATCGCCCGAAAAGGCAGGGCCACCCTCTGCCGGTTTAAATATCAGCGTCAATTTCGTATTTACATGTTTGAATGTGAAATCAATGGTTTCGCTGCTTGCCGGTAATATCTCCGTTCGCAGCAAATTGCTTTTTAAATAATTGGTCGCAACGCTTTGTGAAGATTGAATGCTGGTGTAATTTGTCGGATATACAGCCTGATAAGTAGCTCCCGCCTGCAGGGTAAGCGCCTTGCCGGACGGCGGTGTCCAGATTCCGGACGACAACGTATATTCTATTACATTGTCCGCTACTCCTCCATATTTTTTTGTGATCCGAATCTTATCGCTATTAACGAAGGTACTCCGGTCATAACTATTATCTGCGGCAATCGTTTTACTGCCGCTTTCCGTCAGTATTCCACAGAAGCGGTCTATCGATGCCAGTACTTTCACAGGATTACCCTCCCCGGCAGGCATAAGGATTGTTTCATCCGAACAGCCGGATCCGATAGCTGCCAGCCATACAGCGGCCACCAGTGCCATGTTTTTATGTATTGTT
>OBYN01000309.1_pt1 | contig 19696 bp, 17 predicted proteins | sample 1476781 | NCBI WGS metagenome assembly OBYN01 (sample SAMEA2580203, study PRJEB22360) | human gut metagenome | biome: human gut; feature: human-associated habitat; material: faeces | place: Denmark | collected 2008/2010 | reverse complement strand
TATAAATGATAGTTGTCCCCTCGGCCAGCACGGCTGCCATCAGGATATTGGCGGTACCGGTCACTGAAGCCTCATCCAGGAGCATATAAGCACCTTTCAAACGTTTGGCTTCGATTTCATACAGTTGGCGTTCGGCATCATAGCTGAAACAAGCACCCAACTTCTGGATACCGACAAAGTGCGTATCCAGGCGGCGGCGTCCGATCTTGTCGCCTCCCGGTTTCGGGATCAAAGCCTTTCCGAAACGGGCTACCAGCGGACCGACGATCATCACCGAACCGCGCAAGGACCCGCTTTTACGCAGGAAGTCTTCCGTATTCAGATAATCCAGGTCGATGGCATCTGCCTGAAAGGTATAGGTGTCGGCAGCAGGATGTTCCACTTTCACCTGCATGTCACGAAATAGCTGGATAAGATTGTTCACGTCCAGGATATCGGGGACATTGTGGATCGTTACTTTCTCCGAAGTCAATAATACGGCACAGATCACTTCCAGCGCCTCGTTCTTGGCTCCTTGCGGAGTGATCTCGCCGGATAATTTATAACCACCTTCTATAACAAACGAACTCATCGGCTTTTACGGGGATAATTCTTTTTGTTAGTATTATTCCGGGCCAGAATATCGCGGCTTTCTGCTAATTTATGAACTTCTTCATCCAAAACGATCTTTCCGCTTGACAGTTCGTCAAGGTCTTTGAATATCTTACGGTCGTCGACCGACTCTTTATTCCAGGTAAGGAAAGATTTCTTCATCTGGGTAGCCAGCAGTTTGATTAGCTGGTCTTTCTCTACTCCCGCTTCCAGTTCCGTTGCTTTACGGATCATCAGTTCCAATGTCTTTCCGTAATGGCGGTAGCGGATACGGTTGTTATTGTAAGGGATACGGGGAGGACGGGCATATAAATTTTCCTTCTTCACGATTTCGTAAGGATAGTCGATATCCAGCTTGAAATCTGCCATGATAGCCAGGTGATCCCACAAAATGTGTTTGAAATCGTTTACATCACGCAGGTGGGGAAACATATTTCCCATGATGTTGATTATCGTATTGGCACAACGTTTACGTTCTTCTCTGTCCTCTATTGCAACGCAATAATCAACCATGTTCTGGATATTGCGTCCGTATCCGGGCATAACCAATTTCTTTTCTTCTGTATTATATTTCATTATCATATTCATTTATCCGGCAAATGTACTTATTTTAATTGATTTACACAAGAAGTCCCTATACCTGCAAAAAAGGTATAGGGACAACTATTTCAACAATGTAAATTTTCTTACTTGGTATAGAATAAATCTACTTTGACAATTGGTTAATCACCGCCTGGTTGGCTTTCTTCACGGCGGCTTCGTTTATCTTGATTTCTTTACGGTCGTATGTCATCAGGCCATTCACTTCGCCTTCCACATCTGTCGTTTGAGTGTAAACGGCAGCGGAGAAACCACGGTCAACCATCTCTTTCAGTTCGTTGGCATATTTTACATATTCGGCAGTTACTTCGTCGCTGTTCTTGAACTGGACATATCCCCAGTTGCGTTTATTCCACCACAAATGGTTTTCCAATGGCAGACCGATTCCGCCGTACTCACCCAGCACAGTTACCCGTTGCGGGTCAAACAGGAACATGCTCGGTCCCGGATAATTATGCAGGTCGAGAATGTCGCCGCAAGCCCGGTGGTTTCCTCCGCTGGCCGGATTTACCAGGCGGGAAAGATCATAGTTCTTTGTCCATTCAGCCACTTTTTCCGTATCAAACTGTCCCCATGCCTCATTGAAAGGAACCCATACGACAACGGACGGATGGGATACACATAAGTCCATAATTTCTTTCCATTCCTGATAGTAGTTTGCAATCGATGCGGAAGAACGTTCTTTATCCGTTCCACCATTATAAGTATGAGGTGCCCACTGATTACCCATATCACCGCTCGGCATATCCTGCCAAACCAGGATCCCCTCCTTATCGCAATGATAATACCAACGGGCCGGTTCCACTTTCACATGCTTACGGATCATATTGAAACCCCAATCTTTTGTTTTAACGATATCATACAGCAAAGCCTCATCCGTCGGAGCCGTATATAATCCGTCCGGCCACCAGCCCTGATCCAACGGACCATACTGGAAGAGGTTTTTATTATTCAACTGCATACGCATAATCCCGTTCGCATCCCTTTTGGATGATATTTTACGGAAAGCCGTATATGATTTCACGTCATCCACTACTTTTCCATCTTTCGTCAACGATACTTTCATATCATACAGATACGGATTGGAAGTATCCCAAAGAGTCGGGTTTTGCACAGCCAGGCGAAGTTCTTTTCCCTGGACGCCTTTTGCCGAAGCAACAACCTGCCCTTTATCCAGCAACTTGACTTCGACAACAGCCGTATTGCAAGGCTGCGAAGTACCTACCGTTACATTCATCGTCCCGTTATCAATATTGGGGATCGACTTTACCGAAGTAATATGATTGGTGGCTACCGGCTCCAACCACACAGTCTGCCAGATTCCGGTAACAGGGGTATACCAGATGCCTTCCGGATTAGAGGTCTGTTTTCCACGTGGCTGATAGCCTCTATCGCTCGGATCCCACACACGTACAACCAGTTTCTGATTACTTTTTCCGGTCAGATAAGGAGTGATATTAAATGAAAAAGGAGTAAAACCACCCTGATGAGAGCCTATCAGAATGTCATTGACAAACACATCTGCTTTCCAATCTACAGCACCGAAATTAAGTACCACATCTTTATTCTTCCAGTTCGCAGGAACAGCGAATGAACGCTTATACCACAATTCATTATTTTCTCCTACTTCTTTCTGAACACCGGACAAGGAAGATTCCACCGCAAAGGGAACCAGGATATTCCCGTCAAACGAGTTCGGTTCCACCTCCCCTTTCGGTTTAATGGCATATTCCCATTCACCGTTCAGATTTACCCAGTCCGTACGTTCCAGTTGCGGACGGGGATATTCGGGTAATACGTTTTGGGGGTTGATCTGTTCCGCCCATTTTGTTTTGATCTTATCACCTGCCGGCTTCCACTGAGCCTGCGCACATACAGTAAGTGCCAAAGCACAACATACCAATACTGCTTTCTTCATGTTCTCGGATATTAAAGTTACCATTCGTTATTTTTAGTGCAAAAGAACTGCTTTCCAGGCAAAAGGACTTTCAATTTTCGGGCATATGCTTTCAAATATCATTCAGAACAACCATAATTGGCTTATTTTTCTTATTTATTTATTAGCTTTGCCTTCGAGAAACACTATTATCAATCGATATGAAGAAAATACCGCTGCTGGCCGCCTGTTTATTTATATTGTTGCTCTGCCTGCCCGGATATGCCAACGATCCGCATTTCAGGCATTACAACAATAAGCAGGGATTATCGCATAACACGGTTTATTGTTCCCTACAGGACCAGCGGGGATTCATGTGGTTTGGTACCGAAGACGGATTGAACCGTTTCGACGGACATACATTTAAAATATACAGGCACAATTCATACAACCCGAACAGCCTGCCCAACGATTGTATCGTCAACCTTTTTGAAAGTTCCGACGAAAAGATATGGATTTTTACAGCCAGAGGAACTTGTTACTACGATTACAGGACGGATACATTCCATCCGTTCCGGTTATCGTCCGGACAAAATGAGTCCGAATCATTTTTTGCCGGTACGGAAGACAAAGACCGGAATCTCTGGTTTATTGACTATAACCGGATTGTCCGCTATAATCCGGCAGACAGCAGTTCACGAACTTATCCGGCAGAAGAATTTTTCCATCCGGCTATTATTACCCTGACAAATGACGGGAAACCTCTTTTTTCTGACAGGCAATCTCTATATACCTACAAGGTCGAGACAGATAACTTTCAGAAGATCCCATTCCTGAATGAAACGCAGATCAGTAACCAGATCGCCCTGCAAGCGGTATGCCAGATTCCCGGCCTGGGTATTCTGGGCGGCACCAACCAGGCCGGACTTCTGCTTTACAAATATCAGGCCCAGCGTGTCGTGACAATAATCCCGGAAATACAGGTCCGTGCCATCATCCCATACAATACTACCATCTACTGGATTGCATCGGAATCCGGCATCTACATTTATAATACACAAGACCAAACAATTACGAATCTACGAAAATCACTGACAAACGAATACGCCATTGCCGACAACGCCGTTTATTCGCTCACCAAAGACCGTGAGGGAGGTGTATGGGCCGGCTCTTTTTTCGGAGGGATCAGTTACCTGCCAAAGGAGTATACCCGATTCAGTTATTTTATCGGAGGCAAAACACATCCCCAGCTACTCGGAAACGCAATCCGCGAAATCACACCCGACCGCTACGGCAACCTATGGCTGGGAACAGAGGATAACGGGGTCAACAGCTACAATCCCCGGACCGGAGAGATCACTAATTATTCATACAATAATCCCAGCCATCCGCTATCGGCTACCAATATTCACGGGTTACTGGCTGTCGATAACCAGCTATGGGTCGGGACATTCAACAAAGGGATCGATGTGCTGGACATCCCCTCCGGCAAGATCATCAAACATTATTCACGGGAAAACAGCCAAACAAACCTCAACAGTAATTTTATCCTCTGCTTCTATAAGACACGCGAAAATGAGTTTCTGGTGGGTACCTCCAACGGCTTAATGATTTACAATAAACAAACGGAAAGTTTCAGTCCCTGGAATAATATTTACGCTCTTATCAGGCAGATATACCAGGACAGCCGGGGCGATATATGGGTAGCAACCTCCAATGGTATTTACCATTACCTCCGCAAAGAAAACAAAGTAGAGCAATACCGATCCGGCAGTAATAAATCCGAAAGCATCGGCAATAACAATACGACCTCCGTATTCGAAGATTCAAAAGGCCGGATTTGGGTTACCACAGTAAGCGGCCTCTCCCTTTTCAACGAAGAGGCACAGTCTTTTAACCGGATCACCACTGACAACGGACTGCCCAGCAATATCGTTTACCGGATCGTTGAAGACGATTCACATAATTTCTGGTTATCTACGGCAAACGGCCTGGTCAGATTCAATCCGGAGACCTATGCAATGCGGACTTATACGTATACCGACGGGCTGCATGAAACACAATTCAACTACAGCTCTTCCTATCAGGCACCCGACGGGACAATCTATATGGGAACCATCAACGGAATGCTGTCATTCAACCCGTCCCAATTCAAAGAAGACACATTTATGCCTCCCATGTATATCACCGGGATCAATCTCCCGGACAATGAAGAAAACAAATATAACCTTCCTACTTCCTCCATCGAAGACACGAAAGTTTTAAAGTTGCCCTATAATGCCTCCACATTTACTCTGTCGTATGTAGCCCTCAGCTATACCTCTCCGGATGCCATCCGGTATGCGTACAAGCTGGAAGGGGTGGATAAAGACTGGAACTATATGGACCAGAATAAAAATGTAACTTTTGCCAATCTTTCCCCGGGTGAATACACATTCAAAGTGAAATCGACCAACAGCAGCGGCTTGTGGCAGGACAACGAACAATCGTTACAAATCATTATCACGCCTCCCTTCTGGGCTACCGGATGGGCATTTTTTGTCTATATCGTGATTATTTGTATTTGCATAGTCCTCTTCTACAATTATAAAAAGGCCAAACTGGAGGAAAAACACCGTATAAACCAGGACTTGTTTGAAAGCAAAAAAGAAAAAGAACTATATGATGCAAAAATACAGTTCTTCACCTTTATCACCCATGAGATACGTACCCCGCTTACCCTTATCAAGGCTCCTTTGGAAAGAATCATCAAATCGAAAGACGGCAATCCGTCTACCAGGGAGAACCTGCAAATCATAGAGAAAAACACACAGCAGTTATTGAACCTGAGTAACCAGTTGCTCGATTTCCGGAAAACGGAAAGCCGGGGATTCAGACTGAATTATGTACACACAGACGTAACGCTCTGGCTCCATACTATTCTGCAACCGTTCCTGCCAGTCATAGAACAGGAGAATAAAAGATTCACCTGTGATATTCCCGACGAATCATTCTATGCCTTCATCGACCGGGAGGCTTTTTCCAAGATCATGAACAACTTGCTGACCAACGCTATAAAATACTCGGACAAATATATCTCTCTGCAATTACAAAGGCAGGAAGACGGGAAAGAATTTATCATATCCGTTACCAACGACGGCATGCTGATCCCTGACAGCGAAATAGAAAACATCTTCACTCCTTTCTACCGCCTGAAAGAGACAGAACACCAGCAGGGAAGCGGTATCGGCCTCTCCCTGGCACGTTCGTTAGCCGAATTTCATAAAGGTTCCCTGAACTACACACAGACTCCGGAAGGAATGAACCGGTTTATCCTGACTCTGCCCAAAGAACAGGAAGACTGCTACCTGCTGACAACCGGAAAGAATACGGAAGACGCCATTACGGAAAGCAACGACGATCAGAATGATGATAAGCCTATGATCCTGATCGTAGAAGACCAGGAAGATATGCGGCGATTTATCGCCAGAGAACTGGCAGAAACATACCGCATCCGGGAAGCCGCCAACGGAAAAGAGGCAATCTGTATCCTGAAAGACCAGCCGGTAAGCCTGATCCTCAGCGATGTCATGATGCCTGTTATGGATGGTTTCGAACTATGCAACGTAGTAAAGAATGATGTCAATTACAGCCATATTCCTTTTATCCTGCTGACAGCCCAGCATAATCTGCAATCCCGGTTAAAAGGACTGAACAACGGAGCCGATGCTTATATGGAAAAGCCGTTTTCGATAGAGTTGCTTGTTGCCCAGGTCGCAAACCTGCTGAAAAGCCGGGAAGTACTGACCAGAACATACAAGGAAACACCTTCCACGCCGGCAACCAGCCTGGCCGTTTCTACAGTCGATGATCTTTTCCTCCGGAAACTCAACGCATACCTGGAAGAACATATCACCAACGATGCGCTGAACGTTGAAATGCTGGCAACAGAAATGGGCATGAGTACCTCCAGCCTATACAGGAAAGTAAAAGGTCTGTCAGGTTTATCTCCGGTCGAATTCATCAAGATCGCACGGCTGAAACAAGCAGTCCTGCTAATGAAAAACGGGGAAAACCGAATCAACGAAATTGCATTCCGGACAGGCTTCTCCTCTCCGGCCTATTTCTCCACCTGCTTCCAGAAACAGTACGGAAAAACACCGACGGAGTTTATGAAAGAATGTTAGCCAAAGGCAATGTGAAACGGAAAGTAGATCCTTCCCCGACTTTGGATGAAACGGAAATTTCGCCACCCATCTTATTCACCAGTCCTTTACTGATAGCCAATCCCAGACCTATACCGTTATAAGCCCCTTTCAGTTGTACAAAACGACCGAAAATATGATCCAGCTCCTTCTCCGGAATGCCTTTGCCGGTATCTGATACATAAAAATGAACATGATCCCCTTCCAAGGTATACCCAAAACGGATAGAGCCACAAGAAGTATGCTTTATAGCATTCGTCAGTAAATTACTAAGAATCTGTACCATTCTATTATTATCCGTCCGGATCATAATATCAGGACACGGATCCAGAATCAATTCCACATTTTCCGGCATCCTGAGTTGCATGATATTGTACATATCCCGCATAGCAGAAGGCAGATACACGTCCGTATAAGCGAAAAACACCATGCCTGATTCTATCTTTGAAATATCCAGCACATCGTTTATCAGTCGCAGCAACAACTCATTGTTCGATTTTATAAGGCTTATGTACGTTTCTCTCAGGTCCGGGTCCGTCTCTATAGATAACAGGTCCGAAAAGCCGACTATAGCATTCAGCGGGGTACGGATTTCATGTGTCATATTTGCCAGAAAGGCTGATTTCAGCTGATCGGCATTCTCTGCCTTCTCCTTTGCATCTATCAGAGTTTGCTCATATTCTATATATTTCTGATTATCGACCATACATCCCACAATAAGATTAACCTGACCAGCATCATTATACTCCAGAGCCTTCCCTATTACCTCATAGCTCCGATATTCGCCCTCATCGTTTTTCAAACGGAAATTAACGGCAAACTCAGGCAGCTTTTTATTCCTTATCTCATTGAATAACAAGAAAAAGTCTTCCCTGTCATCCGGGTGACGCAGATTAGACAAGGCCCGGCAGATGTATTTGTTCCTTTCCAACAGGTAATTGTTGGCTCCGTAAAACTGGAAACAATGGTTACAATGTTCCTTGTCGCAAGTCTGGAAACGGTGAAAGTTAAATGAATAAGTCGTGATATGGCTATTCTTCAAAGCCAGTTCCATCATGGTCCGGCTCTCTGACAATTTACCGCTCAATGTTTTGTTCTCCTTTTCCCGTTCCACTTCTTCGGAGACGTTACGGATATAAATCACCACATATTTATGATGCAACGGTACCATCCGTATCTTAAAATAGACAATAGGAGCATTATGACCGGGTATCGACATATCCAGATTAATAACTTCCGATGTATCCAGACATTTCTGTACAACTTTCGCCATATTCCTCTTTGTTTCATCCGGATAGATAAAACCGGGTAAATCGTCAATCCGTCGATTGGCAGCTTCGGGGGTAATGCAGGTTTCGGCAGCATAGGCGATGATCCGCTCTACAATGAGTTTGTCATTTACCAACAGGATGGTGTCGGGAACAGCTTCTGCGACCTTCTCTGAAATATCGGTCAACTCCCGCATCTTCTGGTCATACATCGTAACATCCCATTCTTTGGGACTCGGATCGGTCAGCAATAAGGTGTAACCTATGATCTTTCCATCCTCACTAAATCCGGGAATAATAGAAAACCCGACCGGCAGGTTATCGCTGACCACACTCCCATTCCGCAAATAAGTCTTTTGCATATCTGAAAGAAAAGTCGTTTCAAACAAATTACTCAAAAGGAAGTCTGATAAATCTGTTATAGCAAACTTTTCACACATTGCCTTATTTAAAGCAATCAACAAACCATCACTATCATATAAGGCACCTCCCTTAGGATAATAAACAAAGAAATTTGTTATCAGCTGCTGTTCGACTAATGAGTTTCCCATCACAATTTAGATTTGAATCAGTTTACAAAGAAAAGCAAACTTTATAAATCAAAGACTATATTAAACCAAAATAATTTATTAAAAACAAAATACCACCTGTTATAAACAAAGTCTATCAGCTCATAAATATTATCCATCAGATAAGTTTGGCAAGGTAAAACGAATAAACGAACTTTGTTACATGATCATGGTAATGTTATAAAATATAGGGATATAATTAGTCAAAAGGAAAAAGGCGATAAGGGATTTGCCAAGAGAGATGGCACAAGAAAGTCCCGACATAACTAAGAGAGGGTTAATCCCGGGATTTTTTCCTGGGATTAATTATTTATATTACATTTGCGCGTATAAATCACACCGAATAAAACACCAAAAGATGAAAACAAAAATTTCCTTGCTTCTGATAACATGCCTTTGCAGCCTTGCTTGCCTGGCGCAAAGTGACTTTGACAAACACTTCACCAAAAAAAGTTTACGGATCGACTTTGCTTTAAGTGGCAATTCCCAATTTCAGGCAGCCGCTATCCAACAGTTGCGGGAAGAACCCGTATGGGGAGGCCCGGTCAAAAACCTGATTGACAAATTCAATTACGGAGGTTACTACGTCAACATATACGACAAATCAAATAACGAACTAATCTATTCGCGCGGATTCAATACGCTTTTTGAAGAGTGGCGCAGCACAGAACAAGCCAAGACCGAAACACAAGCATGGACAAACAGCATCTCGGTTCCCTATCCGAAAGCAACCGTAACAGTTGAGATCACAGCCCGCGACAAGGCGGACATGCAATTCCATCCCCTGTTGAAAATGGATATCGACCCGGCCAGCATTTTTATCGATCGCGGAAAACTCAAGGACAACAAAGTCACACAAATCCAATACAAGGGAGACTCCAGTGAGAAGGTCGACCTGGTTTTTATTGCAGAAGGATATACGGCTGACGATCAGGATAAATTCGTTGCCGATGCTAAAAAATTCACGGAATCGTTGTTCCAGACACCTCCGTACACAACACAACGGGAAAATTTTAATGTATGGGCCGTTAACCTGATTTCGGAAGACCGCGGAACAGACATCTCCGGAAAAGGCATCTATAAGAACACCGCCTTAAATTCAGGATATTATACGTTCGGCGTAGACCGTTACCTGACAACACCGGATATGAAATCCATCCGCGACGCTGTCTGGAATGTTCCCTGCGATGCTATATTCCTGTTGGTCAACACCGACACCTACGGAGGGGGCGGCATGTACAACTTCTACGCCATGGGGACAGCCGATAATGAGCGGACACAGCATGTTTTCGTTCACGAATTCGGACACAGCTTTGCCGGACTGGCCGACGAGTATTTTTCTTCTGAAGTCGCCTATCAGGATTTCTACAATCTGAAATACGAACCCTGGGAGCCCAATATCACCACATTGGTCGATTTCGACAGCAAATGGAAAGACCTTTTGCCTGCCCAAACTCCGGTACCCACCCCGCTGGACGATGCGCATAAAGACAAACCCGGTGTATTTGAAGGAGGCGGTTACATACCCAAAGGTATCTATCGCCCGATGGACCATTGTATGATGCGTGATTATGCCCCCTTCTGTCCGGCCTGTAGCCGGGCCATCCTGCGGATGATCGATTTCCTGTCTGACAGGGACTACTAAAAAAATAGAAGGAGGTGTGCCATTCCTGACATACCTCCTTCAGACTCTTTCAGATTCATATTCACCCAAAAGATCAGATACTATCAATTCATCGGAACTTCCATCAATAAGATCCGGGAATCTTTCAGCACTTCTATCGTAATACTGTCTGTTTCATAAAAACCGGCACCATCCCGTTTGGAAAGCACTGTGTTATTCACTTCCACTTCTCCTTCGATAACGAAAAGATAAACGCCTGTACTCTTCTTATGAAGTTTATACTCCTTGATCTGTCCCGCATCCAGTTCACCTATCGAGAACCAGGCATCCTGGTTGATCGCAGCCGGTGTTTCACCGTCAGGCGAAAGGATCAACGACAACTCATTCTTCTTCAGTAAAGAACGTACATCATAATTATTATACTTCGGTTTCGTATTTTCCTCACGAGGGAAAACCCATATCTGCAAAAATTCAAGCTGCTGTTCGGCACTGTCATTGAATTCACTGTGGAAAATACCTGTACCGGCACTCATCACCTGGATATCACCCGGGGTAATGGTTTCACTGTTCTGTATACTGTCGCCATGACGCAGATAGCCATTCAGCGGTATGGATATCACTTCCATATTCTTATGCGGATGTGTGTCAAAGCCTTCGCTCGGAGCAACCGTATCATCGTTCAACACACGCAACATCCCGAAATGTACCCTTTTGGGATTGTAATAATTTGCAAAACTAAATGTATGATATGTTTTAAGCCAACCATGATTTGCATATCCACGAGAGTTCGCCTTATCTACTACCATTTTCATAAAATATTCCTCCTCTTTAATTCACATATATAACATTCCATCCGCTGAAAAAGTTCCGATACCTCCCTTCCTCAGACAATAGTCCTTTAATTAGTATGAAAAATGCACCTAAATGAAAACATATCTGAACAGAATTCAGTACTTTTGCACAAAAATTCATCCTGTAAATATTAATCATATGGCAGTTTACTTAAACGATGTATCTAGAACCTTCGGAGAATACCTGCTTATTCCCGGTTTGACCACCAAACAATGTGTGCCCACAAACGTTTCACTGAAAACATCACTTGTCAAACACAATGTCGGCGAGAAGTCTCCTATTGAATTAAATATCCCGTTTGTTTCGGCAATCATGCAATCGGTATCCGGTCCTGAGCTGGCTATCGAACTGGCCCGTAACGGTGGTCTTTCATTCATTTTCGGTTCACAGCCAATCGCCAGCCAGGCAGAGATGGTCAGAAGAGTGAAAAAGTTCAAAGCAGGTTTTGTCACCAGCGACTCTAACCTGACTCCCGAAAACACGTTGGCCGACGTTATCGACCTGGTTAATCAGACAGAACATTCCACAATCGGTATTACCGATGACGGAACTCCTAACGGTAAACTGCTCGGATTAGTTACCAGCCGCGACTATCGTGCCGAAAAAGACGATCTTTCCACAAAAGTAAAAGAGTTTATGACTCCTTTCTCCAAACTGATCGTCGGCGAAGTCGGCATCTCGTTGAAAGAAGCTAACCAGATCATCTGGGATCATAAACTGAATACACTTCCTATCATAGACAAAGACCAGAATCTGGCTTATTTCGTATTCCGCAAGGATTATGACAACCACCGCGAAAACCCGAACGAACTTTCCGGTGCAGATAAAAAGTTGCTGGTTGGTGCCGGTATCAATACCCGCGACTATATGGAGCGTGTTCCCGCATTGGTTGAAGCCGGTGTAGATGTATTATGTATCGACTCTTCCGACGGTTACTCCGAATGGCAATGCGAAACATTGCAATGGATCAAAAAAGAATATGGCGATAAAGTTAAAGTTGGTGCCGGAAATGTGGTAGACAGAGAAGGTTTCTTATATCTGGTAAAAGCCGGAGCCGATTTCATCAAAGTTGGTATCGGTGGCGGTTCTATCTGTATTACCCGTGAACAGAAAGGTATCGGACGCGGACAAGCTACTGCCCTGATCGATGTCGCCCAGGCGCGTGACGAATATAAAGAACAGACCGGTATTTATGTTCCTATCTGTAGCGACGGCGGCCTGGTACATGACTACCATATGGTACTTGCCCTGGCAATGGGTGCCGACTTCCTGATGATGGGACGTTATTTCGCCCGTTTCGACGAGTCTCCTACAAAGAAACTGCGCATCGGCAATAACTTCGTAAAAGAATACTGGGGTGAAGGTTCAAACCGTGCCCAAAACTGGCAACGTTACGATATGGGGGGCACAGCTTCACTGAAGTTTGAAGAAGGAGTAGACAGCTACGTGCCTTATGCCGGAAAAATGAAAGACAACCTCAATCTGACATTAGGTAAAATCAAAGCTACTATGTGTAGCTGCGGAGCCATCACAATTCCTGATTTACAGAAAAATGCCAAGATCACACTGGTATCTTCAACAAGTATCGTAGAAGGTGGTGCACACGATGTAATCCTGAAAGAACAGAATTAATCATTTCTGATATAGTGAATATCCCCCAATTGCAAAACTCACAAATATTTTTTTGCGATTGGGGGATTTTTATTCATCTATATAATACCTGACGTCTCTGCTTTCCATTCACCCGGTATGATAAATGCAGGAAATGCTTCTTTCGGTAGAGAATAGCCTGGTCGAAGGGCAGGCCGCTCTTTTTAAGAGTATCCAACAGGAAATAAATATCAGGGACATAACAATCTGCCGCCTCCCCTTTCACATGCTGGCTGGAACGGACACCACCCGCCAGGCGATTTACTTCCGGACTACGATAACCGCTGGTGACTACAATCGGTTTGTTGTAAGCAATACGGAGCGGCTGGAGAAGGCATTTTACCAATTCACAAAGGGCACAACGGGCAGAAGTTTTGTGCATACTGTGCGGATGGATTTATGAAATCATACGGATGATTTTTTTAACAATCTCCCTAAAAGGATGAAAAGTAGAAATCAGACTAAAAATAAGAACTAAAAGAAAGCCTTTTTGATGCTGGTTGACAAAATATAATGCGAATCAAAACAACATCATAACGGATAAAATACAAGCGCTTTGTATTCATTTATCTTCACGAGATTCTGGTATTTTGAAAACAGAAGTGAATATTCCTGTAAAAAAGCATAGAAAACAGGGATAAAATAACATTCTGTCAAAATGATATGACTAAAAATCAAATATTTGAATATCTTTGAGCATACATAACAGACAAAGAAGATCCAGAGTAGTAAGTATATGAATAAAAGAAAGAAAAAAAGAAACGGCATCTTGCGTGCTATTATTGTCTTTTACGATAAACATAACAAATGGCCTGTGCCTACGGCGAAAGAGGCAAAAGAACGAAGTTTGGGCCAATGGATTAGCAGATGCAGATTCCTTAAAAATCATTCTCCGGAAAAACTTATAGGAAAACAGATTAGATTAATCGACAGAATCGACGCAGACAAGATCCGGAAAAAGACGGAACAGTGGCAGAATAATTATAATAACCTGAAAATCTTTTTGGAAAAAGAACAGCGCTGGCCTTCCAGCAGTGCTTCAGACCCGTTAGAGATCAAATTGTCCAATTGGTGTGCAACCCAAAAAATCACCCGAAAAAACACACCTAAGACCAAACAGAATAAAGAACGCATCAAATTGCTGGATGACATAGGATTCAACTGGTATACGTACAACAAAAGGAGAAGCTGGAAGGAATCGTTCAATCTGGTCAGGGATTACTACAACAACACCGGCCGTTGGCCTGCCCACACCAGAGACCAGGAGGAATCGCGACTGGCTAAATGGTGCAGTAAAATGAGAGCTTACAAAAACGGCAGCGATACAACCATCACGCTAACCCCCAGGCAGATCAAAAAGCTGACCGACCTGGGTTTTGACTGGTCCGACAGCCAGTCAAGTAACGGGCGTTCGCCGGAACGGCTCGAAAAGATATGGCTCGAAAGGTACCATGAGTTCAGCGAATTCATAACAAACGAAAAACGATACCCTCGCTCAAGGACTGGGACCGAGAACGAAAAAGAAGAATCCCTTTACTCCTGGTGGATGCGAATGGGCTATCTGAAAAGAAGAGGTAAACTCAGCAGCGAACGCATCCAACTACTGGATCGCATCGGCTTCAGATGGGGAAAAGAGAATGAATAAAGGAGAAATAAAAAAAGGTTTGAAATTGAATTTCAAACCTTTTTTGTTGTTCTACCAGGGCTCGAACCTGGAATTTCAGGACCAGAATCTGACGTGTTACCATTACACCATAGAACAATTTTTATTGTCTCGAGTAGTATGTTTCTCGATTACGGGTGCAAAGATACGGACATTTTTTATTCTTGCAAATATTTCGAGAAAAAATTTCATCAAAATAAACATTTTTCTTTTTCTCCTGTTTTGAATTTACAGGGTTTATACATATATTAAATAGAGAAAGCATGCAGATAATAAATTAAGAAGTATATTTGCAACATTGAAAATTATTCAATAAAAAATAAATGGATCAAACAAAAGAATTAGTAAACACAATTGTTGAAGGCCTACAAGAGAAAAAAGGCAAAAATATTGTAACCGTAGATTTAACCCAACTATCCGGAGCCGTATGCCAATATATGGTCATATGCGAAGGGAACACTCCTACTCAGGTATCAGCACTTTCTGATTCCGTGTGGGATTTCGCGCGCAAAAAAGCGGGCGAGAAACCTTTGTCTATTGATGGCAACCAGAGTGCCCAATGGATAGGGATGGATTATGGCACGGTTCTTGTACACATATTCTTGCCGGAGCAACGCGAGTTTTATAATCTGGAGACCCTATGGTCTGACTCTAAAGTCACCCAGATCCCGAATCTCGATTAAGCCGGATTAATATTATCGAATTCAAAGTATGGAAAATAAAAACGACATGTTTAATAAAGTGCCGAAGAACAATAAGCCTAAAATGTTCAAGTTTAACCTGTATTGGATGTACGGGCTAATTTTTATGATGCTTATTGCTCTGTATCTGACGAACGATTCCTCGGCATCGAAAGAATTGGGATGGACCGAATTCCAGAAACTGGCCCAGGATAATGTCTTTGACAAAATGGCTGTCTACAACAAGAAAAATCTGGTGGAGGCCACTGTCAAGAGCGGTAAGAAAGCATTAGTCTTTAAAAGTGACAGCACGACTTTAGGCACAAACCCAAAAGTGTATGTCAAAATACCGTCAGCAGACAAATTTTCCGATTTTTACGACAAAGCGGTAACAGAGAATCATATTGATACTCAAGTACGATATGAAGAAGGCGACGATGCCATATGGAATTTTTTGGTTTCTTTCGGACCGATCATCCTGATCATTGTTGTGTGGATCTTCCTGATGAGAAGAATGTCAGGCGGTGCAGGCGGTGGTCCGGGCGGGGTATTCAGTGTCGGCAAAGCAAAAGCACAACTCTTTGATAAAGATAACGACCGGAAAGTGACATTTAAAGATGTGGCAGGTTTGTCAGAAGCCAAGCAAGAGGTGGAAGAAATCGTCGCATTCCTCAAAAATCCGGAAAAATATACCGAATTAGGTGGTAAAATACCTAAGGGCGCTTTATTGGTCGGTCCTCCGGGAACAGGTAAGACATTGCTTGCAAAGGCGGTAGCCGGTGAAGCGGATGTTCCTTTCTTCTCACTGTCAGGTTCCGACTTTGTCGAAATGTTTGTCGGCGTAGGTGCGTCACGTGTCCGTGATCTGTTCCGCCAGGCCAAAGAGAAGTCCCCGTGTATCGTGTTCATCGATGAAATAGATGCCGTAGGCCGTGCCCGTGGCAAAAATGCCAACATGAACAGTAACGACGAACGCGAAAACACCTTGAACCAGTTGCTGACAGAAATGGACGGTTTCGGCTCAAACAGCGGTGTGATCATCCTGGCTGCCACTAACCGTGCAGATATTCTGGATAAGGCGTTGCTCCGCGCAGGACGTTTTGACCGTCAGATCAGTGTGGAACTGCCGGACTTAAACGAACGTAAAGAGATATTCGGCGTGCATCTGCGTCCGATCAAGATAGATGAAAGTGTTGATGCAGAATTCATGGCTCGCCAGACTCCGGGATTCTCTGGAGCCGATATCGCCAATGTTTGTAATGAAGCAGCATTGATAGCGGCCCGTGGCGGTAAAAAGTTCGTTCAGAAAGATGATTTCATGAATGCGGTAGATCGTATTGTCGGTGGTTTGGAAAAACGTACTATGATAACAACCGCGGACGAACGGAAGAGTATTGCTTATCACGAAGCAGGCCATGCCACATTAAGCTGGTTCCTTGAACATGCCAATCCGTTGGTTAAGGTGACTATCGTACCGAGAGGTAAAGCATTGGGAGCAGCCTGGTATATGCCGGAAGAACGCCAGATCACCACCCGCGAACAAATGCTCGATGAGATGTGCGCAACGCTGGGCGGACGTGCAGCAGATGAATTTTTCCTCGGTAAAATAACGACCGGAGCATCCAATGACCTGGAACGGGTAACCAAGCAGGCTTACGCCATGGTTGTCTACTTCGGTATGAGTGAAAAACTTCCTAACCTGAATTATTACGATTCGAGCGGTCAGGACTGGGGATTCACCAAGCCGTATAGCGAGGAGACTTCCCGCATGATCGACCAGGAAGTACAAAGAATCATTACCGAACAATACGAACGCGCTAAAAAAATCCTGTCCGACCACGCAGAAGGACATAACAAACTGGCGCAAGTCTTGCTCGAACGCGAAGTGATCTATACGGAAGATGTTGAGCATATCTTCGGCAAGCGGGCCTGGATCTCACGCTCACAGGAAATTCTGGATTTGCAGGAAAAGGCAAACAACGACAAGCAAGTTGCCGCCGAAGAAACAAAAACGGATGAAACAACTCCCCAATCAAGCGACTACAAAGTTCGGGCTGTACCGGCAGGAACCAATGAGACTGACAATATTGCCTGACAAACATACATGGGATAAATAAAAAGAGACCGGACAGTTCTTTCGTAAAGATACTGTCCGGTCTCTTTTTATTTAGATTTATTCTTTATCTTTGCACGGAAAATAAATCAACAAACGAACAAAACAACATACGGTTTTGAAAAATCTGATAAAACGGGCACTTACCGGTATAATCTTCGTTGCAGTGCTGGTTGGAGCAATTTGCTACCACCCGATCTCTTTTCTTGTTCTTTTCAGTCTGATCACCGGATTGACATTATGGGAATTTTATGGTTTGGTAAAGCATTATGAGGATGCCTCCATAAAACGGGCAGTCTCTTCGCTGGGAGGCGTTTATTTATTTGCCGCCACCTTCGCTTACACAAACCAACTGACAGACGGCGTCGTTTTCCTGCCTTATCTCCTATTTCTTATATATACATTAGTTGCCGAGTTATATTATAAAGCACCGAACCCGATCAACAACTGGGCATTCACTCTTTTCGCACAGGTGTATTGTGCCGGGACATTTTCGATGCTGAACTTTATCGCAGCCATACCTGACACCCCGGGTAAAGTAGTTTATTCCCCGTTATTCGTCATGGCGATCTTCATTTTCATCTGGCTGAACGATACCGGCGCTTATCTGGTCGGTTCCATGATCGGAAAAAGAAAGCTGTTTGAACGTATCTCACCTAAAAAATCGTGGGAAGGTTTCTTCGGAGGTTTAGCCGTAGTCCTGGGCGCTTCGCAGGCTCTGGCATGGTATGCACCGGAAGTTAGTTGGTATAACTGGCTGGGATTGTCGGCTACCGTTGTCTTATTCGGAACCTGGGGCGATCTGATCGAATCGTTGCTGAAACGTACATTGGGAGTAAAAGATTCCGGCAACGTGCTGCCCGGCCATGGCGGAATGCTTGACCGGTTCGACAGCCTGATGCTGGCAGCTCCTGCCGCCTACATTTATATAGAACTGTTTATTCGAAATTAAATGTCAGCGAAACCATACGGGAGGTAGCTTTCGACAATGCATTCGGATATTTGATCAGATCCTTATCGGTCAGGTCGCTACGATCTTTCTGCAACAGGTCGACCAGCCCGAAACTGAACTTCAACTCCGGACAGAGTTTAAAGAACGGCAGATAAATATCACATCCTATACCGAACTCCAGACCGAAGTCTGCCGCTTTCAATAAAACAGGCATCCCTTTCTTACGTCCAAGGTCCATCGCTCCGTATACGCCACCGATCAGATAAGGACGGTAGTTATTCAGGCGGAGGGCCGAAAATTTCACGCTCAAAGGAAAACTCAGAATAGTGGAACGGACGGAAGTAGTGAACTCCTCACCCGTAACCTGTTCCCGGAAGACGAACTTCTTATCCCCGAAATGGACTGTAGGTATGAAACGCAGGTTAAAATAGGGATTCAGATACATATCACCGATCACACCGACACTAAAACCGGGCGAATAAGTCGGGATTTCGGCAAACCATGTTTCACCGTCAGTCGTAACACCTGTATTTGTCAACAACAAATCCTGCGCATGCAATCCGACATGGAATCCCAGATGAAACCATTTCAAATCGGCATACGGCTGATTCTTCACCTTCTCTTTCTGCGCCATCACACCCGGGACGGCAAGGCTGCATATCAATAATAGAAATAATAGACGTCTCAACTCTCAATCAATTTTGAATTATAACGAAAAAGATTAGAACTTATTGCAGAAATACAAATAAAACTCTATTTTTGCACCAACTAATAGTTATCAATTTAAACGTTTAAGAAAATGGCTTATTTAATTAGTGAAGATTGTATTGCTTGCGGTACTTGCATTGACGAGTGTCCGGTAGGAGCTATCTCAGAAGGTGATATCTATCATATCGACCCTGAAATGTGTACTGATTGTGGTACTTGCGCTGACGCATGTCCTACTGAAGCAATTCATCCGGTTGCATAAACCGCTGTAAAAATAGGCAACCTTTATAACAGGATACCTATAAAAAGATGGGGGTGTGTCAAAACTAAGGCACATCTCCTTTTTTATCTTAAAAATAGTCGTTC
>OBYN01000301.1_pt1 | contig 20786 bp, 19 predicted proteins | sample 1476781 | NCBI WGS metagenome assembly OBYN01 (sample SAMEA2580203, study PRJEB22360) | human gut metagenome | biome: human gut; feature: human-associated habitat; material: faeces | place: Denmark | collected 2008/2010 | reverse complement strand
AGTTCATCCGCGTGCACTCCTGTCGCGGGCGCCACGGCCCCCCGCCATTATGCTGTTACTTTCATACACCCCTTCACTCAAATTCACTGTTTTGTTAGTAGGATTGTAGTGGTCGGTCAACCGTCCTGGCGTATGTGTAACCTGCACATCATAAATTCCATTGTCATGCAACATCTTCAAAGCAACATCGCGTCCTGTCATTCCGTTTCCTGTAGGAATCTTAGAGTACTTCTTGAATTTGTTTTGCAAATTCATCTGTACCAACCAACTGACAACAGCGATTCCTATAAATAATACCCAATAAGACATCATATACTTTTCAATTTTAATTATTACTCTATATATCTATAAACAAATTGTTTGCCAAAAATAAGGGGAAACGTTCAATGTCAGAATAGTTTCCCCTTGCTTTTATGAAGAATTAGCTAAAAATTAGTCAATTGTCAGTTCTACTACATAGTCAATATCTTTCGGAACCTCGGCGAATTCGAGCAAAACACCAGCTTTCGTCTTTGTGAAACGAACCGGAGACTGATCTTTAAACAAGACTGCTTTCTTAACCTTCTTGCCTGTCAATGGCAGGAACAAAGCTGCATCTTTCAGGTCGAGGATATGTACATAGAGTTTATTTCCTTTTTGTGTGGTCACTCCCCAATCATGCGGAGCAACTATGCCGCTTCGTGTTCCATAGATCGTTTCGCCATATTGTTTCATCCACTCTCCCATCTCTGCCAAGCGTTGCACAGCTACCGCAGGAAGTTCCCCATCAGGTTGAGGGCCGATATTCATCAAAAGATTGGCATTCTTACCGGCTGCCTTCACCAGATAGTGAATCAATGTCTTTGTAGATTTATAATTCTGGTCGGTAATCTTATATCCCCACATACCATTCATTGTTTCGCAAGTTTCCAACGGCAGGCGACTCACCTCCTGTCCAGAAAGTCCCGAAGCATTCTCACCCGGCAGATCGCGTTCGAAAATCTGAATATCTTCTCCATCAAAAGGCGTCTGATGATGATTGTTACCCACCAGGCAGCCCGGTTGGAGTTTATGAATCAAAGCATACTGCTCTGGTAATTCCCAGTTAAAAGATTTAGGTTGATCCCACCATCCGTCAAACCAGATGGCACCTATCGGACCATAATTCGTCAGTAACTCCGTCAACTGGTTATTCATGAATTGATAATAGCTTTTCCAATCCCCTTTCGAGTTCGAACGTCCCGTCCCCTGTCCTGTACGTCCCCAGGGATAGTCCTCACGCGCCCAGTCAAGATGAGAATAATAAAAATGAAGCTTGATTCCCTGCTTGGCACAGGCAGCTGCCAGTTCTTTCACAATATCTCTTTTAAAAGGGGTGGCTTTGACTACGTTATAATCCGAATACTTAGTATCGAACATAGAAAAACCTTCGTGATGACGGCTAGTAAAACAGATATATTTGGCTCCCGAAGCTTTAATAGCCTCCACCCATTTATCGGCATTAAACTTGGAAGGATAAAATCCACCTGCCAGTTTGGCATACTCTTTATAATTCAGATTATTGTTTGTCATAGTCCACTCACCGGTAGCGAGCATGGCATATAGCCCCCAATGAAGAAAAATACCAAACTTATTGTCCTGAAATTCCTGCCGTGCTTTCAGATTCTCTTCGGCAGGCTGATAAGGAGACTGTGCAAATGCTCCCAAGTTCATGACGAACAACAAAAGGAAAGTAATAAAACGTGTTTTCATAAGGCGTACATTATTTTTCTGTGTGTTTAGAATAGACTACAAAGGCTTGAATAAAAAAGGCGGAGTTTTTCTTCAATCTCCGCCTTTCCTCCATATAATAAATCAATGGTTATTCTTCTGTATAACGTTCGATCGTCTGTGCTCTGTCCGGTCCTACAGAAACAATCTTGATTTCTACGCCAAGTTGTTCTTCCAGGAAAGTCAGATAAGCGTTGAACTCTTCCGGGAATTCATCTTCGCTCTGCATCTTGGTCATATCTGTCTGCCAGCCCGGAAGCTCTGCATAAACAGGTTCTACCCCTTCTGTGATGTCATACGGGAAATAATCGATTTCTTCACCATTCACTTTGTAGGCAACACAAGCTTTGATTGTTTCGAAAGTATCGAGTACATCGCTCTTCATCATAATCAATTTGGTAACCCCGTTTATCATAACGGAATACTTCAGCGCTACCAGGTCGATCCATCCACAACGACGTTTACGTCCGGTAACAGAACCGAATTCATGTCCCAAAGTACACATCTTGTCACCTGTTTCATCAAACAGTTCTGATGGGAACGGGCCTGCTCCTACACGAGTACAGTATGCTTTGAAGATACCATATACTTCACCGATACGGTTAGGCGCCACTCCCAGTCCGGTGCAGGCTCCCGCACATACGGTATTGGAAGAAGTCACGAACGGATATGAACCGAAATCAATATCAAGCATAGTACCCTGCGCTCCTTCACAAAGAACGCTCTTACCATCTTTCAACAGATTATTCACTTCATGTTCGCTATCTACAAAATGGAATTGTTTCAGGTATTCGATACCTTCCAACCATGCTTTTTCCAGTTCAGTAAGATCGTATTCATAATTCAGGCTCTTCAGAATTTGTTCGTGACGAGCTTTTGCGGCAGCATACTTCTGGTCGAAATTATGAAGAATATCACCTACACGAACACCGTTACGGCTCACTTTATCCGTATAAGTAGGGCCGATACCCTTGCCGGTAGTTCCTACTTTGGCGTCTCCTTTGGCTGCTTCATAGGCAGCATCCAGAATGCGGTGTGTCGGAAGAATCAGATGAGCTTTCTTTGAAATGTGCAAACGTTCTTTCAGCGGATGACCTGATGCTTCAAGCGCTTCTGCCTCTGCCTTAAACAATGCCGGATCAAGTACCACACCGTTACCGATGATGTTTACCTTGTTTCCTTGAAAAATACCGGAAGGAATAGAGCGGAGCACATATTTCTGTCCTTCGAACTCAAGCGTGTGACCGGCATTCGGGCCGCCCTGAAAACGAGCAACCACATCATACTTAGGTGTTAAAACGTCGACTACTTTTCCTTTACCTTCGTCGCCCCATTGTAATCCTAATAGAACATCTACTTTCATTTTTCTTTTTTATTGTTGTTATTTACTTTTTTCCGTTTGTTAGCTCTGTCGCACTTACCACATACTCCATATATATATAAGGAGTAATGCGAAAGCTGGAAGCGGCTCAATTTCGTATTTTCAATGACATGCTGTAATTCCTCGTTCTGAAACTCGGTCACTCTACCACATTGAGTACATATCTGATGATGATGTGTCTCGCGATTATATGATTTTTCGTATTGGGAAGAAGTGCCAAACTGATGCTTAATGACCAGTCGTGCATTGATAAGGAGGATAATGGTGTTGTAGAGAGTTGCACGGCTCACCCGGAAATTCTCCTGGTCCATCATCCGTGAATAAAGCATGTCAATATCGAAATGACCGTCGATAGAATAAATAGTATCGAGTATGGCGTAGCGTTCAGGAGTCTTACGATGCCCGTTCGCCGTGAGATATTCCGTGAATATCTGCCTTACTGTATCTTTCACGTTTTGAGTTTCCATCATCAGCCAAAATTAGCGCGAACAAAGTTAAGCCTTTTTTGCGGAAAGCAAAAGAAATTCCTAGAAATAAGTAATGGGTTAATTATTCTTCAGTCTCTTCTTTCACCATGTTGTAGAGCATCTGCTCCCCTTCCAAGGTAGAATCAGCCATTCCCTCCACCAGACGGCATACTTGAAAGGCATGTTCTTCACTATGCTGCATATATTTGCGGATAACCAATAAAGCAGCGTTACGAACATGATAACTGTCGGAATGTACAGCACAGATTGCCTGATCGAGTAATTCGCCGGAGGCGCGTTCGGTCATATCCCCTTTCTTCATCAGAAGACGGGCAGCAGTCAGAAAACCGCAAGTCTGTATATACTCTTGCTCATCTGCAATCCAGTGAAAAGATTTGGCCGGAGCATACGGCAAATGCTGGAAGAGATTCATGCAAGTCAGCTCGGCTATTTCGATATTCCGGATATTTTCTACCCAAATGTCGGCTATCTCAGGATAAAACGTTTCAATCGGCTGAAGCATCCCCGCCAGAATTTTACATTCGCGAATGTCCTCTTTCCACAGAGCCTGTGCCAGGTCATGATTCTTCTCATAATTTTCGGCAATCATCTTGATACGAGGCAGTTCCACTCCGAAATTGAGTTTATAAACCAGCCCTTTCTCACGCATACTTTGGGACACAGCCCCGTTCATAGAGAGACGGAGCTGTGTCTTGATATCTTTTAATTGTTCTTTTATATCCATTTCAAATCAGTTGTTTATTGAAGGCAGCGGAGAATAATCAGTGCTGTAACGCAGCATTTGTTCTACATAACCTTCATCATAGGAAACTGTGACATCTGTAACAGTTCCGTTTTCATCTGTCACCAGTTCGTATTTCGGATTCACAAAGCCTTTGTAAGGAGCTAGATTCAGCTTCTTATAGCGTTCCAGAACTTCTGCATGCAGAGCCGGATCCACTTTTACCGCATAGTTTTCTACCAATGTACGAGCACCTTCAAAATCGCCAGTCGACTTGATGCGCTGAATTTCAGCTAATAATTCGCCGAAAAGCTGACGTACCTTCTGATAGTCATTGATAACCACATAAGTCTTTCCGTCTTTCTTCACCAGTTCCACCGCTTTATCGGCAGCTCCTTTTTCAAATACCCAACGGGCTATCAGCTGGCGATTGCGCATGTGAGCTTCTTCAACACTATTTCCCGGTTCGATACGTACCAGTTGTGTCATCAACCCGTTCATCAGATAAGTATAGTATTGAGCCTTATAAGCATCGGGAGAAGAGAGCAATCCCAGTTCCACCAGCTTCGGATCGGCTACATAATACAATCCGAATAAATCAGCACGTGCCTCTTCGATGGTAGAGCCATAAGCCTTCAATGCATCCGGATCTACGCCCGGAAGCAACTTACCGGAACCGTGTCCCAAACATTCGTGCAAGTCCGTATGCAGCTCGTCCGTTAAGTCAGAATAGGCATCAATCAGTTGTATTTCAGCATCGCTATAAACAAATTCTTCGTTGAATCCGTTTCCGTGAGCAGCTTTATTATAAGCGTCTGTTATATTTCCGATTGTTACTGACTTAGAGCCGTGATGAGCACGAATCCAGTTAGCATTCGGCAGATTGATACCGATAGCTGTTGCCGGATAAAGATCACCTGCAAGGATAGCAGCAGTAATCACTTTAGCCGATACCCCTTTCACCTTTTCTTTCTTGAAAGATTTATCAACCGGAGAATGATCTTCAAACCATTGCGCGTTACTGCTGATAATCTCCGTACGATGTGTCGATTCCAGATCCTTGAAGTTCACCAAAGATTCCCAACTCGCTTTCATCCCCAGCGGGTCGCCGTAACTTTCAGTAAATCCATTCACAAAATCTATTCGTGAATCCAAGTCTTTCACCCAAAGAATAGCATATTCATCGAAATCTTTCAGATTGCCTGTTTCATAGAATTGAATCAGCTTGGTGATAACGGCCTTTTGCGCCTCATTCTCTGCCACACTTTCCGCCTTTTTCAGCCAATAAACAATCTTCTCAATAGCCTGTGTATAGAGTCCGCCTACTTTCCAAACCTTCTCTGTCAACTTTCCGTTTTCTTTTACCAAGCGACTGTTCAGTCCGTAAGAAACCGGTGTTTCGTCTTTCGGGTCTTTCATATCACTATAAAAACGTTCTGCCTCTTTCTGCGTCACTCCATCGTAATAGTTACAAGCAGAGGTCAATACAAGATCTTCGCCATCCGCCTGGTTTACCCGCTTCGGCATAACTGCCGGATCGAAAATCACCGGGAACAGCTCGGCACAGAGTTGATCGGCAGTCTGCCCTTTCTCCAGCGGAAGCAACTTGGCATCCAGACCGAGCACGGCCTGTTTCAAGAATTCCTGTGAGAAGTTCGGCACAAATTTCTCCGTACCATAGTGATGATGAATACCATTGGAGAACCATACCCTTTTCAAGTACACCTCCATGTTTTTAAAATCAGGCGTCGTTTTATCCCCCTGATAGTTTGTATATACTGCTTCGAGCATCCTACGGATTCTCAAATTATATTTTCCATTCTGGTCAAACAGAATATCCCTTCCTTCCAGAGCAGCCTCTGTCAGGTAATAAATCAGTTCCTTCTGTTTCAGCGTCAGTTCCTCAAATCCGGGAACCTTATAACGCAATATTTGTAAATCAGCAAATTGTTCCACTGTATAATCAAATTTTTCTGCTTCAGCAGTTGTTGTTTTACTTCCTCCGCACGATGTTAAGAGCGTGGCGGCCACTGTCATTAAAATCAGATGTTTTCTCATAATGTTAGTATTGATTAATTAAAATGAGAAAAGGAATTATCTCCAAAATCTTTCATTTAGAGGTAATTCCTTTTGACTAGTTTCGGAACGCGCAATTATTTCTTATTTTCGAGATGTTTTTTGCGATATCCATTAGGAGTCTCACCTACGTTTTTGTAAAATGCAGCGTAAAAAGATTGACGATTTGCAAAGCCAACCATGGCACTAATTTCTTCCACATTTTTGTCGGCATAACGTTTGTCAGTCAATAAATGCAAAGCATCTTTTACTCTGTATTCATTCAACAGGCAAGAATAGTTCATGCCAAAGCGTGAGTTTACTACTGCAGAAAGGTAACGAGTATTCGTTTTCAATTCTTTCGCCAAGTCCTTAGCTGAATAATCAGGATCCTTGTACTTCTTCTGTACAACGATGATATTCAGGATCTTGTCATACAACTCGTCTGCCAATTCCGGTCTAATCAAAGACCTGTATGCAGCCTTTTTTTCTTTCTTTTCCCTCAAATTGTAGGGACGTTTTTTCGGAGTTTCTTCCGTTTTTTTGTTCTCTAAATCACTCATTGAATTAACTGGTTAGGGTTTGTTCATTTGTTAATTATTGCTCATTTGCAACATAACATGTTACAAATGTCTTACTTTTTTTTTAAACACACAATTATTTTGTGCATTTTTTTTCTAAATAAACAATCAAAAACCTTGAAAAAGAGGGAATAGGGTTGAATAATAAGAAACTTTAACTTATTTATAATTCATATCAGAAACTGAAATCTACACATAATGAAAATTGCCAAAGAAAAATGTACCTTTGCAGCATGGATAAATCAGCATCAATGAGAGAAACTCTAAAGACATATTTCGGATACGATAGTTTCCGTCCTCTGCAAGAAGAAATCATCCGCCACATCCTAAACAAACAGGATGCATTGGTATTAATGCCTACTGGTGGGGGAAAATCAATCTGCTACCAACTCCCTGCATTGCTTTGCGAAGGTACTGCCGTTGTCGTTTCCCCACTTATCTCATTGATGAAAGATCAGGTAGAAGCATTGCTGGCAAATGGCATCGCAGCCGGGGCACTGAACAGCAGTAATGACGAAACGGAAAACGTCCAACTGCGTCGCGCATGTGTTGAAGGACAACTGAAGCTGCTTTACATTTCACCGGAAAAACTTTTAGCAGAAAAAGATTATTTGTTGCGGGATATGAACATCTCTCTGTTTGCTATTGATGAAGCGCATTGTATTTCACAATGGGGACATGACTTCCGTCCGGAATACACACAAATGGGAGTGCTTCACCAACAATTTCCGCAAATACCGATTGTCGCACTAACTGCTACTGCGGATAAAATCACGCGCGAAGACATTGTACGACAATTACATCTCAACCATCCCCGTATCTTTATCTCATCTTTCGACCGCCCCAACATTAGCCTGACTGTGAAACGTGGTTTTCAAGCGAAAGAGAAGAACAAGGCTATCTTAGAATTTATTCACCGCCACGGGGGAGAAAGCGGGATTATTTATTGTATGAGCCGAAATAAGACAGAAACCGTCGCACAGATGTTGCAAAAGCAGGGTATTCGCTGCGGTGTCTATCATGCCGGATTATCCACCCAACACCGGGACGAAACACAGAATGATTTTATTAACGACCGCATACAGGTAGTATGTGCCACCATTGCTTTTGGAATGGGGATTGATAAATCAAATGTCCGCTGGGTCATACATTATAACCTGCCTAAAAGTATAGAAAGTTTTTATCAGGAAATAGGACGTGCCGGACGCGACGGTCTTCCTAGCGACACTGTCCTGTTTTATTCATTAGGAGATTTAATATTACTAACCAAATTCGCTTCGGAAAGTAATCAGCAAAACATCAATCTGGAAAAGCTTCAACGTATGCAGCAATATGCAGAGGCTGACATTTGCCGGCGTAGAATCTTATTAAGCTACTTCGGAGAGACAACAACAGAGGATTGTGGCAACTGCGATGTTTGTAAAAATCCACCTCAACGATTTGACGGTACGGTCATCGTGCAAAAAGCATTAAGTGCCATCGCACGTACGGAACAGCAAATCAGCATAGGACTGTTGATTGATATTCTCCGTGGAAACTATTCTGCTGAAGTTACCGGAAAAGGTTATCAGGAACTTAAAACGTTCGGTGCCGGACGCGACATTCCTCCTCGTGACTGGCAAGACTATCTGCTTCAGATGTTGCAACTCGGCTACTTTGAAATAGCTTATAATGAGAACAATCATCTTAAGATAACGTCAAGCGGAAGCAATGTTCTCTTCGGAAGAGCTAAGGCAACATTAGCAGTCATCCGGCACGAAGAAGTCGCCACTCAAAAAGGAAAAAAGAAAAAAGTGGTTGTTGCAAAGGTACTTCCTTTCGGCCTGGAAGGTGGAGAAAACGAGGATTTATTCGAAGCCTTACGCGGATTGAGGAAACAACTGGCCGATCAGGAGGCACTACCCGCCTACATCGTCTTGTCAGACAAAGTATTACACCTGCTTAGTATTTCCCGTCCTACCACTATAGAAGAATTCGGAGAAATCAGCGGTATCGGAGAATACAAGAAGAAAAAATACGGAAAAGACTTCGTTAATCTGATTAGGCAGTTTGTAGAATAATCATACGTCACTTGCACTGCTTAAGCTGTTCGTGCAAATCAGCCGGAGGCACTCCCAATGAAATGGCTTTCTCAAAGTCAGCTTTGGCAAGTCCTTTCTTTTTCTGTGCCAGATAGATATTCCCACGCAGCAGATAAGCATCAGCCGAGGCAGCATCCAACCGGATCGCTTCCTCCAAATCAACCAACGCCAAATCTTCGTGTTTCATCTCACGTTCCACGTCGGCACGGGCAATATAAAGAGTCGCATCGTCAGGAGTAGCCGTAATCATCTTATTCAAAATTTCAAGAGCTTCCCGGAATTTTCCCTCTTTTTGCTCCAAAGTAGCTAATCCCAGCCGTCCGCTATAGCTCTGCAGATCAAGTTCCAATAAACGATTATAATCCATTCTCGCAGCCGGATAATCGCGGCGGAGCACATAAATATAAGCACGCATCAACAAAGCTTCCTTGTTCTGCTTATCCTCATCAAGCACCTGGCAATAATCGGTATAAGCACGGTCTGTTTTTCCCATTTCCATATAAATGGCGGCACGGTCGAGTAAAATAGGAACTGCCAAAGGAGCAAAATTCAGTGCAAAAGAATAAGACTCCAACGCTTTATCAAACTCACCCAAACGGCGCTGGACTAAACCTAAGTTAGAAAAGAGTAATGCATTCTTAGCGTTCTTCGGTTCTAACTTCAAAGCCTGAAGCAAAAGTTCCTCTGCTTTGGGAAGACTGTCTTTCTCAATACATTCAATGGCTCTCTCGGACAATTGCTGATAAGTTTGTGCAAAGGCAACAGCCGGAAAACAAAAAAGTAAAGCTATAATTATTCTTACCATGGTTCAGGTCTTTTTATAATGAATGAATTAATCCAATGGATATGCGTCAAAAGCAAACAGTTCGGTCGACAAATAACGCTCTCCCGTATCAGGTAACAACGCTACTATTTTTTTGTTCTTAAATTCCGGACGCAATGACAGCTGACGGGCAGCATACACGGCTGCTCCCGAAGAAATTCCCGCCAACAGACCTTCCGTCGCCGCTAACTCACGTCCCGCACGAATCGCTTCATCATCGGGCACCCCCATCACTTCATCTACCACAGAAACATCATAAAGTTTGGGAATAAAATTCGCTCCGATACCCTGAATACGATGCGGAGCCGCCTCTCCTCCTGCCAATACAGGAGACGATGCCGGTTCCACAGCGACAATATAAATATCCGGATTATGTTTCTTCAAAGCACGGGCTACACCGCAGACCGTTCCTCCGGTGCCCACTCCGGCCACAAAAACAGCCACTTCACCGTCTGTATCCCGCCAGATCTCTTCACCTGTCGTCCGCTCATGAACAGCCGCATTAGCCGGATTCTCAAATTGTTGTAAGATCACCGAACCGGGAATACTATCACGCAACTCCTGCGCCTTGGCAATAGAAGCTGCCATCCCTCCTAACCCGTCTGTCAATACAATCTGCGCACCCAGCGCTTTCAACAGATTCCGCCGTTCCAGGCTCATTGTTTCGGGCATGGTCAATATCAAGTGATACCCTTTAATAGTGGCTACCATTGCCAACCCGACACCTGTATTTCCACTTGTCGGCTCAATAATCGTTGCACCGGGTTTCAATGCTCCCCGAGCTTCGGCATCTTCAATCATCGAAAGAGCCACCCTGTCTTTTATACTTCCCGCTGGATTAAAAGCCTCCAGTTTGGCAATAATATTTTGTTCCAGACCGTACTTTCCGCTATAACCGGAAAGTTCCATCAAAGGGGTATTCCCCACTAAATCTGTTAGTTTCCTTGCAATCTTTGCCATCTTATTACTTTATTTTTGTCACAGACACGACAAAGATATGGAAAAAAAGGTATGTTTTATATCACTTCATGAGAAAGATAAGGAAAAGTATAGTAACTTTGTATCCGTTCAATCTTTTTAAGTTTACAGATATGAAAAAGAGAATCATACAATTTCTCACGACCTATTTTTTATTTGTTCTTTTATTCGTTCTTCAGAAACCAATCTTCATGGTTTACTACCATGACTTATATACCAATGTATCTTTAGGTGACTACTTCCGCGTCATGTGGCACGGATTGCCTCTGGATTTATCTCTTGCAGGTTACCTGACCGCTATCCCCGGCTTACTGCTCATCGCCTCCGCCTGGACCAATTCATCCATACTCCGCCGTATCCGGCAAGGATACTTCGGGGTAATCGCCTTTATCATGGCCTGCATTTTTATCATCGACCTGGGATTATACGGCTTTTGGGGATTCCGTCTGGATGCCACCCCCGTTTTCTATTTCTTCTCTTCCCCCAAAGATGCTATGGCAAGCGTCAGCTTTTGGTTTGTACTATTGGGAATCTTATCTATGTTGATCTATGCAGCAATTTTATACTTTATTTTCTATTGCGTCCTTATCCGGGAGAAAAAGCCCCTGAAAATTCCTTATCGACGTCAGAATGTCTCGCTTGCACTCCTTTTGCTGACAGCGGCACTTTTCATCCCTATCCGGGGCGGATTCAGCGTATCCACCATGAATTTGAGCAAGGTATATTTCAGTCAGGCCCAACGCATGAATCATGCAGCCATCAATCCGGCATTCAGCTTCATGTATTCCGCCACCCACCAGAATAATTTCGATAAGCAATATCGCTTCATGGACCCGAAAATAGCCGACGAATTATTTGCAGAGATGGTAGACAAACCTGTCGCAGCAACAGACAGCATCCCCCAATTATTGAATACACAACGTCCGAACATTATTTTTATTATCCTTGAGAGTTTCTCCACACACTTGATGGAAACTTTCGGAGGACAACCTAATGTAGCTGTCAACATGGATAAATTCGCAAAAGAAGGCGTATTATTCAGCAACTTCTACGGCAGCAGTTTCCGCACAGACCGCGGACTGGCATCCATTATCAGCGGATATCCCGGACAGCCAAGCACCAGCATCATGAAATATCCCGAAAAGACGGACAAACTTCCTTCTATCCCCCGCAGCTTGAAAAACGCAGGATATAATCTGGAATATTACTATGGTGGAGATGCCGATTTTACCAATATGCGCTCTTACCTGGTATCTTCCGGCATCGAGATGATTATTTCCGATAAAGATTTTCCTCTGTCCGAACGTACAGGAAAATGGGGAGCACAGGATCACGTCTTATTCCAACGCCTGATGAAAGACCTGAAAGAAGAAAAACAAAAAGAACCGTTCCTGAAACTTGTACAGACATCAAGCAGCCACGAACCATTCGAAGTCCCGTTCCACAGACTGGATGACAAAATCCTCAATTCTTTTGCCTATGCCGATAGTTGCGTGGGAGATTTCGTGAAACAGTATCAAGAGACACCGCTATGGAAAAATACACTGTTTGTACTCGTTCCCGATCATCAGGGTGCATATCCGTATCCAATAGAAAATCCGCTGGACGGCCAAACCATTCCACTGATTTTAATTGGAGGTGCAATAAAACAACCCTTGGTTGTAGATACTTATGCTTCACAAATAGACATCGCCGCTACCCTGCTCGCTCAACTAGGATTGCCGCATGATGAATTTACTTTCAGCAAAAATATCATGAATCCGGCGTCACCTCATTTCGCATACTTTACCCGGCCGAATTATTTCGGAATGATTACCGCCGATAATCAATTGGTATATAACCTCGATGCCAATACTGTGCAACTGGACGAAGGTACTGCCAAAGGAGCCAACCTGGAAAAAGGAAAAGCGTTCCTGCAGAAGCTCTACGACGACCTGGCGAAACGCTAGGAAATGAGTTATATTGAATATTTATAAAGTAATATAGGACAATTTTCTATTCTTTATTGTATATTTGCGACATTAAAAATAGATCAATAAAGCCTGATGATACACACCGGAATTGTCCAATATCTTTCGGAGATAGATACAAATATCTTCTTGTCCTTCAATGGTATACATTCCCCTTTCTGGGATTATTTCATGAGTTCTTTCACGGGTAAATTCATCTGGATTCCCATGTATGCCACTATATTGTATATTTTATTAAAAAACTTCCACTGGAAAGTAGTAATGTGCTACGTGGCTGCCATTGCACTGACTATCACCTTTGCCGACCAGATGTGCAGCAGCATCATTCGTCCGGTAGTAGCACGTCTGCGTCCCGCCAATCCGGAGAACCCGATTGTAGATCTAGTATATATCGTAAATGGTTACCGCGGAGGAAGCTACGGTTTCCCATCGTGCCATGCCGCCAATTCATTAGGTCTTGCCATGTTTGTCATATTCCTGTTCCGTAAACGTTGGCTAAGCATTTTCATCCTGACCTGGGCAATACTCAACTGCTACACACGTATATATCTGGGTGTACATTATCCCGGTGATTTACTCGTAGGAGGTATTATCGGAGGATTCGGCGGTTGGTTGTTCTGCACTATCGCCCACAAAGCAGCCATCTATCTGAAACCTTCCACCCGCACGAAGAGAAAAGAAATAAAACAATGGTCAGTCACTATTTATGTAGGATTACTGACTATACTCGGTATCGTTCTATACTCCACTATTAAAAGTTGGTAGAACACAACATATTTCGAACTAAAAAGTAAAAGCCTGACACCGTTATCCGATGCCAGGCTTTTACTTTTTTATCCGGGTTTATCAAGCTTTCTTGATATAATCAACAATCCACTGTCCTACTTCTTTTGTTCCGTACTTAGCACCGTCAGCCACCTGGATTTCCGGCGTACGTACATTCTCATCCAAAGAAGCATCTACGGCTTTACGAATCAATGCACCCTCTTCTTTAAGGTCGAAATACTCGAACAACATAGCTACAGAAAGAATCTGTGCCAACGGATTAGCAATATTCAATCCCTTAGCCTGCGGCCATGAACCGTGAATCGGTTCAAATACCGGAGTACTTTCACCTGTAGAAGCAGAAGGAAGCAAGCCCATAGAACCACTGATAACAGAACCTTCGTCAGTCAGGATGTCACCGAATGTATTTTCCGTTACCATCACATCGAAGAAAGCAGGTTCCTGAATCATCTTCATTGCAGCATTATCCACAAACATATAATCAGTTGTCACTTCCGGATAGTTCGGAGCCATTTCCTGTGCAATCTGACGCCACAGACGGGAAGAAGCCAACACATTTGCCTTATCTACCACAGTCAGATGTTTTCTACGCTTCATCGCATATTCGAAAGCCACCTTCAAAATACGTTCGATTTCCGGACGAGTATAATAGTTCGTATCATACGCCTTATCATTATCCTGGTACTTTTCACCGAAATACATACCTCCGGTCAGCTCACGGATACAGATAAAATCAGCATTCTCTACCAACTCCGCACGCAACGGAGATTTGTGGATCAGGCATTTGAATGTCTGTACCGGACGGATATTAGCGAAAAGACCCAGTTTCTTACGCATAGCCAGCAAACCTTGCTCCGGACGTACCTTGGCAGTAGGATCATTGTCAAATTTCGGATCACCTACGGCAGAGAACAAAACAGCATCCGCCTCTTTACAAACCTGATAAGTTGCTTCCGGAAACGGATCGCCTACTTTATCAATCGCATCAGCTCCACAGATTGCATATTCGTAACTTACTTTGTGACCAAACTTCTCGCAAACGGCACTCATCACATCTACACCTTGCACAGAGATCTCCGGTCCGATGCCGTCGCCTGCTAATACAGCAATTTTAAAATCCATAATCGTTTATTCTTCTATTTATATATTCTTATAAAAAACATTCTTCGGGCAAGTTGTTTCTCACTTGCTCTTCTCGTATTCATCTTCGATGAGGTTCAACATCTTCATAGTAGCCTTGATGGCAGCCTCTGTCTGGTCGGCATCGAGTCCGCGGGTACGGAACACCTGCTCATCATAACTCCACGTGATAACTGTCTGCACAAATGCATCTGTACGTCCACCGGGAGGGATGGTTACCGCATAATTGGTCAACATCGGGAATTTACGTCCTAATGTCACCTTATATATTTTACGCAGCGCACGAACAAAAGCATCATACTGACCATCGCCGCCTGAACTCTCTTCGTACTCTTTTCCGTTGATTTCTATCTTCAACGTTGCCATCGGTTTCAACCCATGAGCCAGATTCACAAAATAGCTCTTCAGTTTAACCTTCTCACCCACTGCTCCATGTTTCAACACATCCGAAACAATGTACGGCAAATCTTCCTGTGTAACCAGTTCTTTCTTGTCGCCCAACTCGATGATGCGTTCTGTTACCTTGCGCATAGCATCTTCGTCCAGCTCCAATCCGAGATCTTCGAGGTTCTTACGGATATTTGCTTTACCGCTTGTCTTACCCAATGCATATTCGCGCTTGCGGCCAAAACGTTCGGGAAGCAAATCATTGCAGTAGAGATTATTCTTATTATCCCCGTCGGCATGCACTCCGGCCACTTGCGTAAAGACATTCTCACCTACAATCGGTTTATTGGCAGGTATCACAATTCCCGAATAAGACTCCACTACCCGGCTGACATCATTCAAACGGCTTTCGTCGATATTTGTCACCGCATTGAAATGGTCTTTCAGGATAGCCTGCACACTTGCGAGAGGAGCATTTCCTGCCCGTTCACCCAATCCGTTGATGGTTGTATGCAATCCTTTGACACCGCTTAATACCGCGGCAAGGACATTACTCACAGCCAAATCATAATCATTGTGCGCATGGAAATCGAGATGAGTATTCGGATAACGTTTCTTCATCTTCCGCATATACTCTATCACTTGCAAAGGATTCAAGATACCCAACGTATCAGGCAACATAAAACGCTTGACACTCGTCTCTTTCAATCCATCCATCAACTGAAATACATATTCGGGAGAATCTTTGATACCGTTGCTCCAATCTTCCAGATAAACATTGACGGTTATATCCTGTTCGTCGGCATAATGCACCACACTTATGATATCCGCCAGATGTTCTTCCGGTGTCTTTTTCAGTTGTTGCGTACAATGCTTCAGTGAACCTTTACAAAGAAGATTTATCACACGGCAGCCGGTACGCTGAATCCAATCGACAGAAGTATGCCCGTCGACAAAGCCGAGCACTTCCACTTTATGGAGCAGACTACGACGGGCCGCCCAGTCGCAAATCATCTTCACGGCTTCAAACTCACCGTCCGACACACGCGCCGAAGCAACCTCCACCCGGTCTACCTTTAAATCTTCTAACAGTAAACGGGCGATCATTAGTTTCTCATGAGGCACGAAAGATACTCCGCTGGTTTGTTCACCATCACGGAGCGTTGTGTCCATGATTTCTATTTTCACGCCTTCTTTTCCCATTCTTCTATTTTATCTTTATTGCTCAACAAGAAATCGATATCGTCCAATCCGTTCATCAAACAAAGTTTCTTGTAAGCATTGATTTCGAAATGTTCACTTTTACCTGTCGCCTTGTTGGTGATGGTCTGTTCGGGAAGGTTCACTTCCACTTCCATCTTCGGGTCCGCTTCTATCGAATCAAACAACTCCTGCAGAAACTCCTCGGTAACAACCACCGGCAGCACAAAGTTGTTCAACTCATTATTCTTATGAATATCGGCAAAGAAACTGGATACCACCACGCGGAAACCATATCCTGCAATAGCCCAGGCAGCGTGTTCACGGCTGGAACCCGAACCGAAGTTTTTTCCTGCCACCAATATCTGTCCGCTATAAGTAGGATTGTTCAACACAAAATCCTTGTTCAGGGAACCGTCAGCATTATAACGCCAGTCACGAAAAAGATTATCACCAAAGAATTTTTCTTCACGAGTGGTTGCTTTCAGGAAACGTGCCGGAATGATCTGGTCAGTATCTACGTTTTCTAAAGGAAGAGGTACACAAGTACTTGTTATTATATTAAATTTTGTCTTAGCCATCGTCTTATTTACAATTTAATGATTTACGAATTACGGTTAAATTACATCAGCTCTCTCGGATCGGTAATCACACCTGTCACCGCAGCAGCGGCAGCTACCAGCGGACTAGCCAGCAAAGTGCGTGCACCGGGGCCCTGACGTCCTTCGAAATTACGGTTGCTGGTAGATACCGAATACTTTCCGGCAGGAATCTTATCATCGTTCATTGCCAGACAAGCAGAACATCCCGGCTGACGGATAGCAAATCCGGCTTCCGTCAATATCTTGTCGATTCCTTCCTTACGGATCTGTGCGTCTACCATCCATGAACCCGGAACCAGCCATGCAATTACATTCTCCGCTTTCTTACGACCTTTCACGATGGAAGCAAATGCACGGAAATCTTCAATACGACCGTTTGTACAAGCACCAAGGAATACATAATCAATCTTCTTACCCAACAAAGATTCACCCGGTTGGAATCCCATATACTCCATTGATTTCTTGAACGAAACCTGTGCAGCTTCACTCATTCCTTCCATAGTAGGAATATGCTGTGTGATTCCCATACCCATACCCGGATTCGTTCCGTAGGTAATCATCGGTTCAATATCAGCCGCTTCGAAACGGACTTCTTTATCAAACACGGCATCATCATCACTCTTCAATGTCTTCCAATAAGCCAAAGCCTTGTCCCATGCTTCGCCTTGCGGAGCACTTTCACGTCCTTTGATATATTCAAAAGTCACTTCATCCGGAGCAACCATACCACCACGCGCACCCATTTCAATAGAAAGGTTGCAAAGGGTAAGACGTCCCTCCATTGTCAGATTGCGGATAGCCGAACCTGCATATTCCACGAAGTAACCCGTAGCACCACTGGTAGTCATCTTAGACATCATATACAGAGCCACATCCTTTGCAGTCACCCCTTTACCCAGTTCACCGTCTACAGTGATACGCATTGTTTTCGGTCTCGACTGGAGAATACATTGTGAAGCCAGCACCATTTCCACCTCGCTCGTTCCGATACCGAAAGCAATCGCTCCCATTGCACCGTGAGTAGAAGTGTGAGAGTCACCGCAAACAATCGTCATTCCCGGCAAGGTCAAACCACGTTCGGGACCTACCACATGAATAATACCATTCTTCGGATGCATCATGCCGTAGTCTGTCAGACCAAAATCCTTCGCATTCTGCGTCAGCGTGTCCACCTGCGTTTTAGAAATCGGATCTTCAATCTCCTTATCCTGATCGTGTGTCGGTGTATTATGGTCGGGCATACAAAATACCTTTTCGGGACGCAATACTCCGATTCCACGTTCACGCAATCCCGCAAAAGCCTGCGGACTAGTCACTTCGTGACAATATAACCGATCAATATAAAGCTGTGTAGGGCCATCTTCCACAGTAGTCACCACGTGGGCATCCCATATCTTATCAAATAATGTATTCATCTGTTTATTTACTATTTTACTAATTACTATTTACTCTTTCAATCAATCTCTGTAATACCAAACCGACTGTCAACCTCTTTTTTACGATTTGAATTTGTTAATACAGTCGATGTAGGCTTCTACCGAAGCAGCAATAATATCTGTATTGGCACCAAAACCATAATAAATCTGGTTATCGTATTCTACCTGCATGTGCACTTTACCTACATCATCACTTCCCTTACTGATAGCCTGAATAGTAAACTCTTTCAGAGTCATGTGGCGTTCTACAATCTTTTTCAATGCTTTGATAGCAGCATCTACCGGACCATTACCACTGGCACAAGCTTCAAACTTCTCACCGGCAATATTCAATCCCAAACTAGCTACCGAACGAACACCGACACCACTCGTCACCTGCAAGTAATCCAGTTTGATACGATGGTTCTGGCTACGGTCTGCACCTGCCAATACTAAAATATCATCATCATTAATATCTTTCTTCTTATCAGCCAACTTCAGGAACTCATCATATACCTTATCCAGTTTTTCCTGATCCAGATTCACTCCCAATATAGAAAGACGATTTTTCAATGCAGCACGTCCGCTGCGGGCAGTCAATACGATAGAGTTATCATCAATACCCACATCATGCGGATCGATAATCTCATACGTCTGTACATTTTTCAATACGCCATCCTGATGGATACCTGAAGAGTGTGCGAAAGCGTTACGTCCAACGATTGCTTTATTGGGTTGTACCGGCATATTCATCAGGCTGGATACCATACGGCTGGTCGGATAAATCTTCTGCGTATTGATATTGGTTTGAATATCTATTTCGTGATGGCTCTTAATAATCATGGCGATTTCTTCGAGAGCAGTATTTCCTGCACGTTCGCCAATACCGTTGATGGTAACTTCCACCTGACGCGCACCGTTCAAAACACCGGCTATCGTATTGGCAGGAGACATAACCAAACGCTTTTAAACATGAGGTATCGAACGTTTTAGCCATACCCAAGTCATTATGACAGTGAGTAGAAAGTATGGCATTATCAATGCCGTCTACATGGTCAACCAGGTATTTTATCTTGGTGCCATATTCTGAAGGCAAGCAGTAACCTGTTGTATCAGGGATATTCACTACGGTAGCTCCCGCTTTGATAACAGCTTCTACCACACGTGCCAGATATTCGTTATCCGTACGGCCTGCGTCTTCTGCATAAAATTCCACATCGTCTACAAAACGGCGGGCATATTTCACAGCAGCTACTGCACGTTCGATAATCTCTTCACGATTCGAATTGAATTTATATTTAATGTGCGAATCAGAAGTACCGATACCGGTGTGAATACGTTTATGTTTAGCAAATTTCAGTGCATCTACGGCTACATCAATATCTTTTTGAACTGCGCGGGTCAAAGCACAGATAGTAGGCCAAGTCACCGCTTTTGAAATCTCAATTACTGAATTAAAATCCCCCGGGCTCGAAATGGGGAATCCGGCTTCAATCACGTCTACTCCCAACGCTTCCAATGCCTTTGCTACCTGAATCTTTTCTACTGTATTCAACTGGCATCCCGGAACCTGTTCACCATCTCTAAGAGTGGTATCAAAAATAAATAACCTATTGTCCATATTCTTATGTATATTATATAATTATTAGCATTAAAAAAAGCCTTTCACACTTGGAAGTGAGAAAGGCTTTCGTATATTTTCATTTATACACATTTACGCGCAGCACTCACTTCCACTAACCTTTGATAGTAGAATAATAATACCGCATAGTAGAATATGTATAAACATCTGATTCATTTCTTGTCTCTTTTATTAGTTTGACGGTGCAAAGGTATGGATTATTTCTTTACCACCAAATAATACGTTACTTTTTTATCGAAAAAAATATCATTTCATAAGTTAAAGCCGATTATTAGCAAAAATGTATCACGAATAAAGCGATATGTTTATTAAAACAGAAAGAGGGAGTAGAATGTTTGAACCATTCTCTCCCTCTCCTTCTTTATTGTTCTAAATCAATAGATTACTTCTTATCGCAACATTCTTTCTTTTCTGCGCAATCAGCTTTTTTGTCGCAAGCAGTAGCACAAGAGTCCTTAGCCTGGCAGCAAGAATCAGTTTCAACAACAGCTTCCACTGTTTCTACAGTTGTTTCTTCACCTTCAGAAGCAGCGTTAGTAGTTTTGTTACCAGTACAAGACATCATTGCAAAAGAAAATGTTACTGCTACAGCAGCCAAAAATAATTTAGTTTTCATACCTTTTAAATTTGCTTTAAACGTTTAATAAAATAATTGTCGGTCGCAAATATAGCACTTTTTTCGCAAAGTACCAAATGACAGAAAGCCCCTTGATTCATTTTGAATCAAGGGGCTTCTTAAAAACGGCGGCTACCTACTCTCCCACTGTTACGCAGTACCATCGGCGTG
>OBYN01000292.1_pt1 | contig 21653 bp, 17 predicted proteins | sample 1476781 | NCBI WGS metagenome assembly OBYN01 (sample SAMEA2580203, study PRJEB22360) | human gut metagenome | biome: human gut; feature: human-associated habitat; material: faeces | place: Denmark | collected 2008/2010 | reverse complement strand
AAACGGATCTGCTTTTCCGGAATGTCGTGGTCTTCCACCAGCTTGCGCCTGATTATCGACTGATGGAACTGGTTATGCTTTTAATATTGGCGCAATAGTTCGTCCGGTAGATTTCTTGCGTGTGGGAATTGCTTATAACTCTCCAACCTGGTATAAAATGACCGATTATTTTCATGGCTCGGCACAAGTTGTAATAGATGATGTAGAGGGAAAAGTGAAAGAAACTCCTGATTATCAGGCGGGAGAATACCGTTTTCGAACTCCTGATCGTTGGATATTCAGTGTGGCTGGTGTGGGTCAAAACTTCCTGATCAGTGCAGATTATGAGCTTACGAATTATAAGAGGATGAATCTGAGCGATGTGGATGGTTATGATATGCCGCAAACGGATGATATAAAAGGGGACTTCGGAATGTCCGGTACTTTAAAAGTGGGTGCGGAATATAAAGTGACTCCTCAGTTTTCTGTTCGGGCAGGTACTTTATGGAGAACATCTCCTATGAAACAGCATGTAAAGGATGGAATTGCGGCGATAAATCCGAAGACAGGAGAGTATTACATAAATGCTGTAAATGTTGCGGGAACTATTCCTAATTATACCGTCGATAAAGGTATGAATTCTTATTCGGTTGGAGTCGGTTATCGTTTTACTCCAAGTTTTTATGCAGACCTGGCTTGTGTCTATCGTGAATATAAAGAAGATGCTTATGCTTTTCCGAGTACTTTTAATCCGGACGGTTCGGTAGTTGTTAAATCCGATCCAGCCTCATTAAAGACAAAAACAACGCAGGTTGCTTTAACTTTGGGGTATAAGTTCTAAAAATATAGTTTGTTACCAAATGTCCCCTGTTTGTACATAAAACGTACAGGCAGGGGACATTTTTGTATAAAAATAACAGAAATATTTGTCTGTTTAAAATACTTTTTGTTCTTTTGTTTTCGAAAACAAAATTGTCTAACATTTAAAACCTCATTGCCTATAGCATAAACATTACTCAAAGAAACTATAAAACATAGAAGTAATGAAGACTTTAAAATCGATGACTGACGAAGAACTGGTCGTCCTTTATGCGCAAGGTGATAATACTGCGTTTGATGTGTTGTTGAACCGTCATAAGAGCAGTATCCATTCCTACATTTACTTTATAGTCCGCAATAAAGAGTTAACAGAAGATATCTTTCAGGAGACTTTTGTTAAGGTGATCATGACTATTAAACAGGGCCGTTATACCGAAAACGGTAAGTTTAAAGCCTGGATTACACGTATTGCACATAATCTGATCATTGATAACTTCCGTCAGGAACGCAGTGAGAATACTGTGTCCAACGATGAGGTAGAAGTGGATCTGTTCAATAATATTAAACTTTGTGACGGAACGATTGAAGATAACATCGTGCGCCACCAGGTCCTGTCGGATGTGAAGAAGTTGGTGAAACATTTACCCGACAGCCAGCGTGAAGTACTGGAAATGCGTTATTACCAGGATCTGAGCTTTAAAGAAATTGCCGATATCACCGGTGTCAGCATTAATACGGCTTTGGGACGTATGCGTTATGCTATCCTGAACATGCGCCGTATGGCAGATGAGAACCGTATTGAGTTGTCTATGGCATAATCAGATAAAAATATTCTTCGGTTCATATAATAAGTAGAAAGTTCTCCCGTTTTATTATCAAACGATTAAAAAGGGGATGCCTATGAAGAGATTTTCTACTCAATGTATGGATGGATTGAAGGATAAAACTAAAAAGAACCGGAACGAGAAGAAGAGTACACCAAGCAGACAAACGCTTGATTTCCTGTCTCAGTTTGCACGGAGTTACCATGTGGAACCTGCGCTGCAACCGGAATTCGGTGGTTATGTGATGAACTAAGAAATTGAAGGAAAGAGGACACTTGCGCAGTGTTCTCTTTCTTTTTTTTGTACCTTTGCACAAAAGACTTGAAATTATGAAACATAAGATTGCTCCTTCTTTGCTGGCTGCCGATTTTCTGAACCTGCAAAAAGAGGTCGAAATGATAAATAACAGTGAGGCGGACTGGTTGCATATGGATATTATGGATGGTGTTTTTGTTCCGAATATCTCATTCGGCTTTCCCGTGCTGGATGCGGTAAAGCCTATCCTGAAAAAGCCGATGGATGTGCATCTGATGATTGTTGAACCCCAGAAGTTTGTCAAAGAGGTTGCTGAGGCTGGCGCTTATATGATGAATGTTCATTATGAGGCTTGTACCCATTTGCATCGTACTATCGGTGCTATAAAGGAAGCCGGTATGAAAGCGGGCGTTACCTTAAATCCGCATACGCCGATCAGCCTGCTGGAAGATATTATCCAGGATCTTGATATGGTATTGCTGATGTCGGTCAATCCCGGTTTCGGCGGACAACGTTTTATTGAACATTCAGTCAATAAAACGGCCCGTTTAAAAGAAATGATCCGGGCAAAAGGGCTGGATACCTTAATAGAAGTGGACGGCGGTGTGAATCTGGAAACCGGGAAGCGCTTGCTGGAAGCCGGTGCCGATGTGCTGGTTGCCGGTAGCTTTGTTTTCAGTTCTCCTGATCCGATACGAACGATAAAAGAGTTGAAAGAAATGTAGAGAAGATAGATAACCAACCAAAACCGACCTTTGTATGATAATAAAAGAAATACAAAAGCGGCCGTTTATCAGGCCGCTTTTCATATGGATAACCGGAATCTTGTTGCAGGCCTTCTTCGATTGCAGCGTTGTCTCGCTGTTGTTGATCATCATCCCATTATTGATTGTGGCGTTTTCTTATCTGATCCCGAAGGTAGAGTCCGGAGGCGGTAATTATGAATTGCGCTGGGTTTGGGGCGCGGTGTTTCTGTCCTTATTACTTAGTCTTTCCATACAGCGGACAGCTTATTGGCAGGAGAGGGGAGATAGCAGTGAAACATCGCTTTTAATGGAACTGGGCGGGAAAGGACAGGGACGTTTGCTGGAGCCTTTTGAGCGACTGAATTTGTCGAAAGAGGAAAAGTCGGTGTTGACCACTATTACCCTCGGCTATCGTAAAGAGATGGATCGCGAGGTGAGGAGGCGTTTTTCTGTTACGGGTGTAGCCCATTTGCTAGCTGTAAGCGGTTTTCATGTGGCTGTTGTTTGCGGATTCCTTTCTTTGCTGTTTTCTTTTTTACCAAAGAATAGTTTTTACAGTTGGCTGAGATACCTGTTGACGCTTTGTCTGCTTTGGAGTTTCGTGGTTATTACCGGGCTGGCTGCATCGGCTGTACGTGCCGGTTTGATGCTGACGCTTTATCTCACGGGGAGGGTACTCAGGCGAATGACTGACGGTTATAATACGTTGGCTGCTGCGGCTTTCTGTATGTTGGTGTTCAATCCGTTATATCTGTTTGATATTGGTTTTCAACTGAGTTATTTGGCTGTATTGTCTATTTTATATCTGCAACCTCGTCTGCAAAATCTTATCGTAGTGAGGAATCCGGTTATTGCGATACCCTGGGGATGGATCACGGTGACATTGGCTGCCCAGGCCGGGACAACCTTACTGTGTTTGTATTATTTCCGGCAGTTCTCGTTGGTTTTCCTGTGTACCAATTTACCTTTGACGTTCCTGGCTACCTTCCTTATTCCGGCCGGACTGATCTGGTTATTGCTTCCTGTAGGTATTCCTGGACACGGATTATTACAATTATTCGTAGAGAAGCTGACGCATACATTGTTTTGGATTGTCGATGCCTTTAGCCGTGTAGAGGAGGCTGTCTTTTATGGGCGTATCGATTTACTATTGACCATATTGGGGTATGGTTCCATTTTTTCCTTCTTGTTATTTACGAAGACCAAACGTCCGGGAGTCCTTTTTGCCGGCTTGCTTCTATTGTTATTTATATTGTTTGATTTGCTTATTGAACGTTTTTTACTGCGTAGAACGTAAAAAAGTAGTACCTTTGTCACTGTAAACAATGATAATATATGATTACAAAAATCATTCACGAAGAGAAAATTCAGAAAGCCAAGAAATACGTAGAGAAAGGCGAAAGTTTTGTTATTGTAACCCACGTTACTCCTGATGGTGACGCTCTCGGTTCTTCTTTGGGGTTGTACCATTTCCTTACGACTTACGGTAAAGACAATGTAACGGTTATTGTCCCGAATGAATTTCCGTCATTTTACAGATGGATGCCGGGGGCGAAAGATATTGTGATACATGAAAAGTATCCTGATTTTGCGGAACAGCTGATCCATGATGCAGATGTGATCTTCTGTCTGGATTTTAATGAACCCAAACGCATAGAGAAACTGGCGCCAGCGGTTATTGCATCGGAAGGGCGTAAGGTGATGATCGACCATCACTTGAATCCGGCTGACTTTTGCCGCGTAACAATGTCGTATCCGGAAATGTCATCAACGAGTGAGATGATTTTCCGTTTTATCTGTCGTATGGGGATGTTCGACCTAATGAGTAAAGAGGCGGCGGTATGTATTTATACCGGAATGATGACGGATACAGGTTCTTTTACCTATAACTCCAATAAACCGGAGATTTACACGATTGTCAGTGAGTTGATAAAGAAAGGTATAGACAAAGATCTGATATATCGTAAAGTATTCCAGGTGTATTCCGAATCTCGGTTACGGATGCAGGGATATGTTTTGTATGAAAAGATGAAGATTTATCCGGAACATCATGCGGCTTTGATAACTCTTTCAAAGGAGGAACTGGACCGGTTCCATTACAAAACAGGTGATACGGAAGGTTTTGTCAATATGCCGTTGAGCATCGAAGGAGTTACTTTTAGTGTCTTTATCCGTGAAGATAGGGATTACATTAAAGTATCTCTCCGGTCGGTAGGTGATTTCCCTTGCAATCAGTTTGCTTGTCAGTATTTTAATGGCGGTGGTCATAAAAATGCGTCGGGGGGAGAGTTTTTCGGCTCTTTAGAGGATGCTGTAGCTACGTTTGAGAAGGGATTAAAAGAATTTAATCCTAATAAAACAGAAGAAATAGAGAAACTTGCCTGAGATATGGCAGATATTATTTACATTTGTCACTCATTTATACATTAAAGAATAACAGATGAAGAAAGGTTTTTGTATCCTGATGATTTTGTGTGCAGCCCTGATGGTGGTGTCATGCGATAAGACGAAGTCGTACACTGAGCACTTGAAGGACGAGAGGAAAGCGATTGATCGGTTGATTGATCATGAAGGATTTAAAATTCTTAAGCACTATCCGTCAGATGGTGTTTTTAAGGAAAATGAATTTGTGAAGTTGGATAATGATGTGTATCTGAATGTGATTGACTCAGGTAATGGAAATCGGGCAGTATTGGGCACGACCCGTGTTTTATGTCGTTTCATAGCTAATAACATCATGGATACGGATACTGCACAAATGATGGTTGATAATTTATCTTCCAAGTATAATAATATTTGGGGATTCCCTACAGAATTTATATTCGGTTATAATGTCTATTCGGGGGATAGCAGAAGTTATGATCCGGATTTATTTGTCGGCGAAGGGTTGGCTACAGCTTTATATCATGTAGGAGAAGGCGCTACTGTCAAAATGATCGTTCCATTTAAGAGAATGGGCAGTTATTTCCAAAGCAGTTATGTTCCGGTCTATTTTAGCAAAGTAAGATATACATTCGAAAAATAATCTAACATACTTATGACTCTAATTAAATCTATTTCCGGTATTCGCGGTACAATAGGCGGAGCACCGGAAGACGGATTGAATCCGTTAGCCATTGTGAAGTTTGTAGCAGCTTATGCTACCTTCATCAGAAAAAACACGACAGTTACAACAAACAAAATCGTAGTAGGACGTGATGCCCGTATCTCCGGCCCGATGGTAAAACAGGTGGTTTTGGGTACGTTTACCGGTATGGGATTTGATGTGGTCGATATCGACCTGGCTACAACTCCGACTACTGAATTAGCCGTTGCTATGGAAGGCGCTTGCGGTGGCATTATCCTGACTGCAAGCCATAATCCGAAACAGTGGAATGCCTTGAAGTTATTGAACGAAAAAGGTGAATTCCTGAATGCGGCCGAAGGTGCTGAAGTTTTGGATATTGCAGCTTCTGAAAGTTTTGAATTTGCCGATGTGGATCATTTGGGAAAAGTGATCGTCAATAATACATATAATCAGAAACATATCGAGAGCGTGCTCAACCTTGACCTGGTGGATGTAGAAGCGATTAAAGCGGCTAACTTCCGGGTGGCTATTGATGCTGTAAACTCAGTGGGTGGTATTGTTTTGCCGGATTTACTTTATGCTTTGGGTGTGAAGGAAATCTTTAAACTGCATTGTGCGCCTCACGGAAACTTTTCTCATAATCCGGAACCTATTCCTGAAAACCTGACAGAGATTTCAGACCTGATGAAACATGCTAAAGCGGATGTCGGTTTTGTTGTCGATCCGGACGTAGACCGTTTGGCTATTATCTGTGAAGATGGTGAAATGTTTGGCGAAGAGTACACATTGGTGGCAGTAGCTGATTATATATTGAGTCATACGCCGGGTAATACGGTAAGTAACCTGAGTTCAAGCCGTGCGTTACGTGATGTAACCCGTGCTCATGGTTGCGAATATAATGCAGCTGCGGTAGGTGAAGTAAACGTTGTTACAAAGATGAAAGCGACAAATGCTGTGATTGGTGGTGAAGGTAACGGTGGTGTGATCTATCCGGCCAGCCATTACGGTCGTGATGCTTTGGTTGGTATTGCCTTGTTCCTGACTCATCTGGCAAAGAAGAAAATGAAAACAAGCGAATTACGTGCCAGCTATCCTCCGTATTTTATCTCCAAGCAGAAAGTACAGCTGACTCCGGAGATCGATGTGGATGCAATCCTGGCTAAGGTGAAAGAAAAATTTGCTCAGTATGATATCACTGATATCGATGGTGTAAAGATCGACTTCCCTGACAAATGGGTTCACCTCCGTAAAAGTAATACCGAACCGATCATCCGTATCTATTCCGAAGCTCACACCATGAAAGAAGCTGAAGAAATCGGCGGCGAGTTGATTGCGGTGATTAATGAGATGTGTAAGTAAAGATTGCAAATCATATAAATAAAAAGAGGGTGCTCACTAAAAGTGAAGCATCCTCTTTTGTGTTAAAAAACGATCTGAATAGAATGTAATTAGCGAATTTGTTACTTATCCTATTAAATATGCCATTTAATAGGAATAAATTAATTTTATACGTTAAAATAGAATCGGATGATTGTAAATGTCATAATATTTTAAGTCCTTTGTTAAAAAAGGAACTAGAAGTATGGAAATACAACGATCGACGCCATATGGGATATTGATAATCCTGATTACTGTTTTATTTAGTTGTTCATATTATCAGCATAAAGAAGATGCTGAGACGATTAGGACAGATTCTTTACTTTCTATTTATATAGACTCAATAGCCGTGAATCCATTAAAAGTGGTTTCGATATTGCGAGATAACCAGAGAAATGTATCGGACAGCTTAAACTATTATTATTTGCAGCAAACTATTTCCCGGTGTTATTACTTCGGCAACCGGATAGACTCTGCTTTCTTATTAACCGATGAAATACTGAGATATATTGAAAAGCAACCCGAAATGAATAATCGCTTGCGGAAGTTGTCAGGAGATACGTATAATAGTCGGGGAGTTTTCTTTCAGGAAATGAATCAATGGGATTCTGCTATTGTCTGTTTGCATAATGCTTCAGAAGCATTATTGCAGGCAAACGTTCAAAACCGTTTGCCTGCAATACATACCTATATTAATATGGCTGATAGTTATCAGCATAAGGGTGATTATGGATGGGCAGGTTTTTATTATCGCAAGGCATTGTTCCTCTCCGACTCTATTGGGATGGGCGATAAGATGAACTATTCGATTTATTCAGGACTAGCCAAATTATATTTGGAGTTGGAAAACTATCCTTTATCTGATTCTTATTTTAAAAAAGCAGAACAGTATTGGGATAAAGGGAATGAATATGAACAGTATTATTTTGCAAACTCCAGAGGTAACTATTATTATGTAACCAAAGAATACGATGATGCGTTAATTTGGTTTCAAAGGGCTAATACGATTGTTGCAGACTTTTCTCAACCTATTTACCGGAGTATAGTAGAAGGGAATATCGGTGAAATATATTTATTGAAGGAGCAGCCTGATTCAGCCCGTCTTTATCTGGAACGATCGGTAGCATCCTTCGGGCAAACGGTTTTGCAACAACCTGGTACAAAGTTTTATATAGATGGTTTGTTTGCTTCTCTGGCGCTACAGGAGAATAATTTGCAGGAAGCAGCCCGTTTACTGGAACAACCCTATGATACACTCCACACCGATCTTTTGTATCAATACTATCATCATAAACGCCTAGAAGAGTTATACCGGAAAAAGAAAGATTATGCAAAAGCTTATAATTACAGAAAAAAGGCCGATCTGTGTGGAGATTCTATACGAAATATGAAGACCGAAAATAGTATTCGCGAAACAGATTTCCGTTATCGGCAAGATACTATTCTTTTGAAGAAGAATATCAGTATCACCCGAGCAGAAGCCAAAGCGTATCAGTGGAAGTGGATTGCCTGGATAGTCGGACTTGGATTTATTGTGGTTGTTTTGTTGATGGTTTGTGTGGTATTTTATTTCCGCCGTAAAAAGGAGCTGCGATACAAACAGCAGAAGGAAACAATAATCCAACTGCGTATGGCAGTTGTCAGAAATCGTATTGCCCCACATTATATATTTAATGTACTGAATTCAGTGATGCCTATTTTTCGCCGTTATGAGGAGCTTTCCGAACCTGTAAATTTGCTGATTGATGTATTGAGAGGCGATTTGCTTTCGTCAGAACAACTGGCGGTTTCGTTGGAAAAAGAAATTAGCTTTGTAAGAAAGTATCTGAAATTGAAAATGTTGGGTGATTCGAATAGTATCCGTGTAGAATGGTGTATTTCAGCCGATGTATCTTTGGATACATTGATACCTTCAATGTTCATCCAGATACCTGTGGAGAATGCAGTCAAGTATGCTTTTAATGCCGATTGTCAGACCCCCATTATCTTTATAGGAATTGAGGTCAAAGATGAGGAACTTCATATTAAGATTAAAGATAACGGCATTGGCTATAATTTTGGAGCACATGTTGGAGATGAAAGAAGTACAGGGCAGGGTCTTAAAATATTATACCGCACAACAGAACTTTTGAATACTCATAATATACGAAAGATGAAATTTTCAATTCAAAACCAACAATCTTCCTTACGAGAAGATCATGGAACCTGCGTTTCATTAATTGTTCCACTTAATTACAACTTTGCTTTATGAATACAAATGAGATTATGACTATTATTGTTGATGATAAACCGACTTGCATAAAAAGTCTGGCAAACGACTTATCACGTTTTTCCGATATACATATTGTGGTTACCTGCACTTCTCCTGATAATGCTGCTCGTGAAATAGTCCGTCTTCAACCGGATTTACTTTTTCTTGATGTTGAGATGCCCGGTATGTCTGGCCTGGAACTTTTAAGCCGTATTCAATCAGATATTCATTCAGATATGCATGTCGTTTTTTATACAGCTTATGATAAATACCTTTTGGATGCCATCCGTGCTTCTGCTTTTGATTATTTGTTGAAACCATATAAATTGAAAGAGCTGGATGATTTGATAACCCGGTATCGTTCCCATATTGCCCAAAGTGATAAAGTGAATATTGAGCAGTCTTTGCGTAGAATGTTATTATATAATAATAAATTAGCTGTCCAGACTGTTTCTGGATTAGTTCTGGTAAAATGTGAAGATATTCTTCTTTTCCTATACCAGAAAGAGCAACGTTGTTGGCAAATGATGCTTGTACCTGACCGCAAACTTCATAAACTCCGCATGAGTACTACTGCAAAAGACTTGTTAGGTATTAATCCTTCATTCGTACAGATCAGTCAGGATTGCATCGTAAATCTTAACTATTTATGTACGATAGAAAATGTAACACTGAAGTGCGGATTGTATCCACCGTTTACAGATATTGATTTAACGGTGTCGCAGAGGTATTACAGAAGACTAAGAGATGTGTTGGATATACTGTGAATTTATTAAAATTAGTGTATTTATGAATGAATTGGTGTCGCTTATCACAGTGATCTGTTAGATAATCGTTGTTAGCATATTTCCGAAATTTGAGTGTCTTTTTATTAAATACATTTGTCTGTAAACAATGCATAAAATGCATTAGATTGTAAGGGGCAGATAATTTACTAAAATTACATAGAATATGAAAAAAAGGTACACTCGTAGATTTGCTGTTATGATGTGGTTAAGTTTAATCGGTCTTTTACCGATGATGGCCCAAGTAACAAAACCCATAGAGATTAAATCTATGGAACAATTGCAGGAAGTATTATCATCACCTCGATTAAGAAGTGATGCAGTAACAGATCTACCTATTACTGCAAATGGAATACTAGTTGATAAAAACGTATCGGTGAATGCCGGTTCATATAGAATGCATGGTGGCCCCTTAATTCGGGCCGAAGGCTATACCGGTATTCTTCTTACTGTAAAAGCCGGTGGAAATATTGCGATTGAAAACACGATTGATGGAGCAAATATTGATGCTCAAAATATGCCATTGATCCAAATCGAGAAAGAGGGGATATTGTCTCTAGAGAAAGATGGAGTTTTCAAGAATAATAAAGGAATAGAGCATGCATTATGTCTCCTGAATTATGGACTCTTTAATTTAAATGGAGGAACAATAACAGGAAATTTGGGTGGTGGAAATCATGTTATAGCTAATTTTGGTGTAGCGAATTTGAACAGCGGACAAATAGTAAAGAATGAAGCTTCCGGTTCCGTTTATGTAGGCAGCCCTGGTACTGTTTCTCTGAATTCATCAAATGTTACTCTTAATGGAACAGATGCAACTCTTTTTGTGGAGCGGGGTTCTCCTTTGAAATTAACATCTTCTCTAAAATATGAAATTACAATTGAAACTGTAATGGACGAAGGCGACATTGTAGCTGTCGGATCAGGTAATTATCGCTTGACAGAAAATGATCTTGCAAAGATGATTCATAAAAGTACCCAGCATCCGGACTTGGTTTTTAAATTGGAAAACAACCAGGTGATATTATCTAAACCTTCTTCTGGAACGGGGGAAATAACTACACCGGAAGAGCTGCAGGATGCGATTAATAAAGCGCCAGGCACAGTAAATAATCCCACAGTAATAGAAATTAAAGGTGATATAACATTGACCAAAACCATCGAAATAACCAATAAATATGTTATTCTGACAGGTGGAACTGTTTCAAATGGTATTACAACAGGTCAAGGTACAATGTTTAAAATCAATTCCGGCCAATTAATTTTCCAGAAGATTACTATTGACGGAGGGAACACAGGTCCTGCTATGCCATATCATATGTCTTGCCTCGTTAATTTACAAGGCGGAACAGCAATTATGAATGAAGGGGCTATATTGACCGGAGCTGGTCTAACTGGTGATGTTTCTGCCGTTTGGATATTCAAGGGGGAATTCATTATGAATGGTGGACAAATCACTAAGAACTATTTCTATGGTGGTTTATCTATGGCCAGTGTCGTTAGTATTTATGACGGAAGTTTCACAATGAATGGTGGTGAGATATTTAATAATGTAGGAAGCGATTATTATATTGTAGGATTGTTCGGCTATTCCAGCAAAGTGAAGTTTGTATTTAATGGAGGAATGATTTATCAAAATACAGGAGGATACCTTCGTTTAGCCACAGGTGACTTTATTATAGATAAAAACACTCCGGATCAGTTTATTAGAGATGCAATTCAAATTCAGAATGAGAGTGTAATTTACATAAAACAAAGATTACTTTTTACTCTTACCATACAATTTAATGTAAATTGGACTATCCCTGATAATTTTGTATTAGCCAGAGGATATTCCGGCTATCAGATTACCGAAGATGATTTAAAGAAAATCAAGCTACCAGACGGTTATACTTTGGTTTTATCGAATAATACTATAATTATTAAGAAATCTGGTAGTAGTGGTGAAATTACGGATGTAGACGGACTTCAGGCTGCTATTGATGCAGCTTCGGTTGGCTCTATTGATAATCCTACATTAATAACAATCAATAAGTCGTTTGCTATTACAAAAACTATTCTGATTAAAAAGAAGCATATAAAGTTAACCGGAGAAACTTTGACAGCCGGAGTTACTACAGCAAATTACTGCCGTATGTTTGATGTGATGGATGGTGGGGCACTGATTTTGGAAAAAATTACTTTGGATGGTAAGTTTGGCAGTTATTGTTCTTTTGCCCGGGTAGATGCTTCTTCTTCGTTTATCATGCATAGTCAGGCTATTTTACAGAGTGCACAAAGTGGTGAAAATTGGCTTTCATTAGAGATTGCAGGCAGTTTTGTTATGGACGGAGGAACTATTCGTAACAATGTAGGTAATAAATGTCCTGTTATTTATTTGGCTCCGACTAGCAAATGGACTTATACCGGTGGAAATATTATCGATAATAAGTCGACTGTAGATAACGCTGTATATTCAATAGTAACCTCTTTGGGACAAGCTACGCTGAAAACATGCGAGATTATAGGCAATTCAGGTATTGCTATTTTATGTGGTGGGTCAATAAATATTGATGGTGCAAGTTTCTCTCAGAATACTTGTGCTTTAGGATTATCCAGTAAAGGTACTGTCTATGTAAAGAATAATAGGGGATTAAATGATCAGGTTTATTATTTATCGGAATCAGGTACTAACTATTTGGCTATTCAATCATCTCTTGTTGCAGATATAAATATTAATGTGGTCTCAACGGTTGTGAAAGAAGGATTTGTTTTGGCTAAAGGTTCCGGTTATACCCTTACCGAATCAGATTTGAAAAGATTTGTTTTAACTTCTGCTTTAGCAAAGAATTGGATTGTGAAATTAGTTGATAATACGGTTGTTTTATCAAAAGGAGGCTCATCATCCGATATCGATACTCAAGAGAAGCTTCAGGCAGCCATCGATGCATCCAAAGGAACAGCAAGTGCGCCGGCAACAATCACTATCTCTAAAGAAATATTGATTTATCGTTCTATTCTGATCAGGAATAAATATGTGAAACTGACAGGTGGTATCTTAAAGAATGCAGCCAGTGCCGATTTGCGTATGTTTGATGTTGGTTCAGGCTATCTTGGATTGACTAATATTACTTTAGACGGTAATAAGAAAAATGCAACAGGTTATTGTACCTTGATCGAAATGAACGGTGGAAGTTGTGAGTTATTGGAAGGAACAACCTTGACAAATGCACTGGCTAGGGGAGGTAGTGATGCCGTTGTTTCTATAGCCCATGGTTCTTTGGCTTTTAAAGCTGGTTCTATATCAGGAAATACAAGTGAAGGCGGAGATGTTATCTGGGTGAGCGGATCAGGAAACTTTTCAATGACAGGAGGTTCAGTTACCGGAAATAATAATAGCGGACGATATATTATGGCCGCAATTGAAATGACTTATGGAGTAATGAACTTATCCGGCGGTTCTATTGGCAATAATAGTGGTAACCGGTATGGTTTGTATGTGACTAAACCTTTTACGTTAGGTGGAAATGCCAAGATTGAGGAGGTAATCATATTGAGTGGTGAAGGTAAAATTTTGGTTTCGTCTGCCTTGAAGAATAAGGTTACGATCGGTTATATGAAAACTAACATGCCTTCAGGAACGATTGTAGCAAGTGGAACTGGCAATTATAAATTAACTGAAGCCGATGTAAAGCAGTTCACATATCGATATGCTAACACCTACAGTTTCTCTTTAAGCGGAAATGATATAGTATTGACCAATCTGGATGCTGTCAATAAGCTGTTTAATGTTAAAGTTGAAACGTATAAGGACGGAATACTATCTGTTGATAGAGCGACGGCTAAAGAAAATGAGTTAGTGACGGTAACGGTGAAACCTGCGTCCGGTAAGAAACTTTATACAGAAATGTTACGTTATAATGACGTGAATAAACTGACTTCGACAAATAAAGAAAACGTTTATACATTTAAAATGCCACCGGCTAATGTTCTGGTTACTGCTTCATTTATTCCGGAACAGGTACATGTGGAACCTGTCGACACTGCGGGCGCAGGTTTTAAGCCGGATGATGATTTGATTCCTGATGGAGCTATCAGTGATTTAGAGACTCTTATTGATCGTTTAGGCGGAGGAAATCCTCCAATGGATATGAAGCCGGAAGCTAACCCCGTTCCTGAAAATAAATTATCGGATCCATTAAGTGATGCCGTTGATAAAGCCAAAGGAAATGGAGATGATGTTATCGGTTCGTTAGCAGAGTTAATAACTCTTGTCACTAAAAATACAAGTGGAGTAGTCCTGACAACGGAAGTCCTTTATGCATTGCCTAGTAAGGTCACTTTACGTGTCTATCTGCCTAACCGTTTGATTGTTAGTGAACAATTGAGAGCTTCCGGCACATCTAATTATTATATTCTGAATGAATGTGAAGGTAATGTGACCCGAATTGAGCCAACATACGATCCTAATGAAAATACATTGATGTTTAGCACAGATAAATTGGGTACGTTTGTCGTACTGAATGAAAACACCCCGACTGCTAACGGAGGTATTGTTAAAGATAATGTACAGATTTCTGTTGTAGAAGGACAGATTGTTGTAAAAGGCTTGCAACATGGTGCATATTACACTATCTATGATTTTTCAGGAAGATTATTGAAACGTGCTGTTTATAAAGGTGAAACAGTGCTTTATCGTCCGGAACTTAGTGGTAGCTACATCATCGATTACTCCAGTGGTAGCCGGAAAGTGTTTTTTAGCAAATAAGCGTAGGTAATTACGCATCAACAAACAAGTAAATAAAACCGTTCATTCTTAATCATTGCATATTAATCATATTGTTTTCTTTATGTTTAAGTGAGTGATTTATGAGTGAATGGTTTCATTGTCAAATCAAATTGATTATGTGAAGCAAATAAATTTAATTATTGAGTTATGAAAAAATGGTTTCTATTAATTATATCTTTTATATCCATAACCTGGGTATATGCAGAAAATGTATCTGTCGATCAAGCGATGCAGGTGGCCATGAATTTCTCACAGCAAATACCAGGTAATCAGTTACGAAGCGGGCAAACTTTACAATTGGCTTATACGGCACGTCCTAATCTGCGTTCAGGAGAAGTTGATGCTTATTATTATGTATTCAACAGTGGAAGCAAGGGTGGATATATAATAGTATCAGGCGATGACCGTGCTTATCCTATACTCGGTTATTCTACTTCCGGTAATTTTTCTTATGAGACTGTGCCGGATAACATGAAATGTTGGCTTGAGGGATATGAAGATGAAATTCAGTATGCTTGTGCAAATGGCATAGAGCAGGATACTGAAATCAAAGAACAATGGCAAATGCTAGTTCAGGGAACTAAACTTCCGGTTTTACGTAGTCAGACATTACTGACCACTGCCAAATGGAATCAAGATATGCCGTTTAATAATAAATGTCCTCAAATTCAGGGTAAGAATGCATTAACAGGATGTGTGGCAACCTCTATGGGGATAGTCATGAAGTATCATAAGTATCCGGATCAAGGAACAGGTAGTGCTACTACTTCTCAAGGTTCTTATAAGGCTAACTTTGGAATTGCCTATTTATGGGATAAGATGCTGGACGATTATCGTGCAGACTATACAGTGGATAATGTGGATGCCATGGCGACTCTTCTTTATCATTGTGGTGTAAGTTGCGATATGCAGTATGGTGTAAGTGCCAGTTCTGCCCAGACCGCACGAATCGTTGATGCTTTAACCCAATATTTTAGGTATGATAAAGCTATTTCTTGCATGGACAAAGATGATTATGATGCTTCTGAATGGCAAAAAATGTTGACGGATGAGTTGATTACTAATCAGCGACCGGTTATTTATAATGGTTCTGGTACAGATGGGCATGCATTTGTTATAGATGGTTTTGATGGCAGTATGTATCATATAAATTGGGGGTGGGGAGGTTATTTAGATGACTGGTTCTCATTAACGGCATTAAAACCGGATAATCATGATTATACTTATGAACAAGGCATGATTATAAACATTAAACCTGATGAGGGAGGACAAAGTCTGAATGAGATTCGAATTTCAAATGCAAGTGGATATACAGGCGGCTTGAAAGTAAATACAACACCAGCTCAGGGAGGAACGTTTACACTTACAGTCTCTGGGATAAGATGTCTCTCACCAAGTTTTACATCCTCTTTATCTATTGCACATTTTGATAAAGAAAAGAATCTGAAAGAAGTGGTTGCAACCCCGCGGAACTTTTCTTTTAATCCTTATAGATATTATTATAATGTATCATTTTCGTGTAAAATTACAGAGCCTATAGAGGAAGGAGATTGTTTATATCTGGTTTCAAAAGCAGGTAATGAGGATTATAAAATAGTAGAAGGCGGCCCGAATGTTGCGGATGTGATTAATCTGACGGCTGGAGCCAAGGTCAATACATACCAAGTGACTTGGAATAGTTTATCTGGTGTTACTCTCACTTCGGAAAAGGGATATAATGCTGATGCTGTTACTGAAGGAGATGATTTTAGATTTAAAATTACGAATACAACCACAAATACAGTTATTGTTAAAAATGGCAATACAGAACTCAAACCAAATGCTAAAGGCATATATACATTATCGAATATCCGGGAAGATATTCATTTGATCTTATCTTTCGGAGAACCGATAGTTCCTGTCTATACGGTTATTTTACCATCCGTTATTGGATTCGATATTCAATCGGTTTCCGGTTATGATCCGCTATCGATATCAGAGGGAGGAGATTTTGAATTTACCGTTATTCCTCGATCCGGTTATGAGGAATATAGTATAACGGTACGAGTGAATGGTACAATAATAGAACCGGACAGTAACGGACATTATATGATCCATAATATTCAAGCGAATCAGACGGTTGAAGTAATCGGAACGACACCAGACCCGGAAGTTGTCTATCATATTGTAACATTGCCGGAAGTAGAAGGCGTAACAACCGATCCTGAACCGGGGGATCATAAGGTGGAAAATGAGAAAGATTTCACTTTTTCTCTTGTACTCGATAAAGAATACAACCAGTCTGTACCTCTTGTCACAACAGACCGGGGGGATATTATTAGTCCGGATCGGGATGGCAGATATACTATTGAAAATATCTGTGAACCGATAGTAATCAAGATTGATGGAATTAAAAAGAACACAGATGTTGCCAATGAAAAAATTGATGTCAGTAAAATAAAAGTAACAACCTCCGATGGTACTGTTTGTATTTTTGCACCGCAACCAATGAAAGCCTACATAATGACATTCAATGGTGGTGTCTATAAAAATCTGGGAACTGTAAGCGGAGACACACGTGTGCAGTTGCCAAGCGGTCAGTATATCGTGGTTGTCGGCGGAGATTCGTTCAAGGTTATTTTGTAAATGGCCTGAAATACATTATAGAGATTTAATATGTCATAGAAATAACCTTTTAAACTCCTGTTCAAAGTTAGGAGTAAACATGTTTTCTCCTAACTTTGACTTGATTTCTTCGAGCGACCAGAAACGTCCGCCGTCCAGTTCCTCGGTGTCCGGTTTGATTTCTCCGTTGTAAATTGTGCGGAATGTATTGACTAGCTCTTTTTCGATAGCTGATTCAAAGACGTAACGGGTGATGAATTGGGGGGTGAATGCTGTAATGCCTAACTCCTCACGGACTTCCCGGCGGAGAGCTTCTTCGACCGTTTCCCCATAATCGATATGTCCGCCGACAGCCGTATCCCATTTACCGGGTTGGATATCTTTGGTCATGGAACGTTTTTGCAGATATAGTTCTCCGGCATCGTTAAAGATATGCAGATGGATGACCGGATGCAGTTGTTTGCTTCCGCTATGACATTCTTTTCGGGTCGCTTTACCTATTGTTTCTCCCATTTCGTTGACTAAGGGGAACCATTCTTCTTTCATAAGTCGATAATTTGCGGACAAATATAGTAAATGTTTGAAGATAAACTTTATCTTTGTAAATCATTATAAACCTGAAGATATGAAAAAAGAAGAGTTACAATCTGAAGAGCATTCAAAGTCAGTATTAAATGAGCCTGTGGCTCAATATTATTCCCGTATCAATGTACCGAAACGTATTTATGAAGATATACGTGTCAGCATTGAACAAGCTGATAACGGTTTTCTTATTCCTATGGAAGAAGTATTGGCTCGCCATAAATAATCATGGATATTTATTTTACCCCTCTCGCTCGGGAGCGTTTGGATGATATTGTTGAATATCTTGATATAACATGGGGGAAAGTTATCAAAAAGAACTTTCTTTCAGAGATAACTCGTTGTCTGAAGTTAATAAGTATAACTCCTGATTTATTTCCTTTGTTCGAAGATAGCCAAGAGGTGTGTCAATGTCTGATAACATATTATAATACGATGTACTATCGGGTAAAAAATAATCAAATACAAATATTGACTATTTGGGATAACCGTATGGACCCTCAAACTCTTAAATTTATTCTTTCTGAATTTGATTGATTACAGAAATAAGTTCCTCATCCGATAACCCTTCCCCATAAGTCGCATAATCCAGCCGGAATGTACAACCATTCTTATATTCGGAACAACCGTAGGCTGTTTTGCCTCGCAGGATGTTTCCTTTCTTGCAGATGGGGCAAACCGGTTTTGCCGGTTGTTGGGGGACTGCTTTCTCTTTGGGAGCCTCTTCCTTTTTTGCACGCGGCTTGCGGGGTTTCTTTTCTTTTTTCTCCTCTTTCGGTGCTTCTTTGGCGGCCTCCTCGATGGTGATGGTGCGGGTGGACTGGTCGGAAAGGACGTTGATGACTACCTGGTGGACCATCTGTTTGAGTTCGTCCAGGAATGTTTTTGCCTCATAAGTTCCACGTTCTATCTGACGCAGTTTCTTTTCCCATAAACCGGTCAGTTCGGCACTTTTCAGTAACTCTTCGTGTATTGTACCTATCAATTCCTTTCCGGTGGCGGTAGGGAACAGGTTCTTTCGTTCTTTACGGATATAGTTACGTTTGAAAAGCGTTTCAATGATAGCTGCACGGGTGGAAGGGCGGCCGATACCGTTTTCCTTCAAGGCATCACGCAAATCGTCATTATCGACCAGCTTACCGGCCGTTTCCATTGCACGGAGCAATGTAGCCTCTGTATAAGGCTTGGGCGGAGTCGTCCAGGTCTCCTTTAATAATGGTTTGTGCGGTCCGGTTTCTCCTTTGGTGAAGTCCGGCAATACGCCTTCTTCCTCGGTCGGTTCGGCATCCGGGTCCTTTTGCTCCGCACCGAATACGACGCGCCATCCCGGTTTTAATATCTGTTTTCCGGTTACTTTGAAATCTACTTTACCCACTTTACCGAGTACGGTTGTAGTGGAGATTTCACAGTCCGGGTAAAAGGCGGCGATAAAACGACGGGCAACCAGGTCATATACCTTCCGTTCATTCTCCGTCAGATTACGGGCGGGTACACCGGTCGGGATGATGGCGTGGTGGTCGGTTACCTTTGAGTTGTCGAATACTTTTTTGCTTTTGGGAATCTTGGCATTCAACAGGGAAGCCGTCAGCTCGGTATAATCGACCAGCCCTTTCAGTGTATTCGGAACTTTCGGGTAAATATCATCACTCAGGAAAGTGGTATCTACACGGGGGTAGGTGGTCACTTTCTTTTCATATAATGACTGAATCAGTTTTAATGTATCGTCGGCGGTAAATGCAAACTTTTTGTTGCATTCCACCTGCAACGAGGTTAGGTCGAAAAGGCGGGGAGCGTATTCTTTCCCTTTCTTTTCGGAAATATCGGTGACGGTAAAGTCTTCCTGCTGTACGATTTCGAGGAAGGCTTCCCCTTCTTCCTTTTTGGTGAATTTACCCTTGGTTGCGGAGAAGGTCGTATTCCGGTAGACGGTTTTCAACTCCCAGTAAGGTTCGGGCTTGAAATTATCTATCTCTGCCTGGCGGTTTACAATCAGTGCCAGTGTCGGTGTCTGGACGCGGCCGATAGAAAGTACCTGCCGGTTCTGTCCGTAACGGATTGTATATAATCGGGTTGCATTCATTCCCAGCAACCAGTCGCCTATGGCACGGGATAATCCGGCCTCATATAGTTTGGCAAATTCAGTCTGTTCTTTCAGATGCTGGAAACCTTCGCGAATGGCTTCTTCGGTAAGGGATGATATCCATAAACGGTAAACCGGGCATTTACAGCCGGCTTTCTGCATCACCCAACGTTGAATCAGTTCCCCTTCCTGGCCGGCATCACCGCAGTTGATGACCATCTCTGCATTCTGCATCAGGCTTTCAATCACTTTGAACTGTTGTTCGTAGGTCGGGTTACTAATCAACTTGATACCGAAACGGGGAGGAATCATAGGAAGTGCTCCCAGGCTCCATCGTTTCCAGTCGTCGGTGTATTCGTGAGGTTCCTTGAGTGTACACAGATGTCCGAATGTCCAGGTAACCTGATATCCGTTTCCTTCAATATACCCGTTCATTCTTTTTGTAGCCCCCAGTACTTCGGCAATTTCTCGTGCCACACTCGGTTTTTCAGCAATACATACTTTCATCTGCAATCTAATCCTTTCGTAAAAATCACACAAATGTACGCTTTCTTACTGAGATTTCCATAAAGAAAGTTCAAGAGAGAATATTTGTTTCTTTGGAAAACTTTACGAACTTTGTCTATTCTTTGGGGTCGTAAAGTTTAACAAGAAACATAATATCATGAACAGTAAATTGTTTTTATTAGCTGCCGCGTCTTCTTTTTCTATGGTTGGTGTGGCCGCGAACTACACCAACTTCATTATCATCAACCTCGATGATGCCGGTTATGGGGATTTTTCTTATAATGGCGCATACGGATATAAAACGCCGAACATCGACCGTATGGCAGCTGAGGGAGTCCGCTTCACTCATTTTCTGGCCGGACAACCTATCAGTGGCGCTTCACGTGCCGGACTGCTGACCGGATGCTATCCGAACCGTATCGGATTTGCCGGTGCGCCGGGACCGGGTTCTGATTATGGTATCAGTCCGGACGAAATGACGATAGGAGAGTTGCTGAAGCAGAAAGGATACAGTACCGCTGTTTTCGGTAAATGGCATCTGGGAGATGCTAAACAGTTCCTGCCTTTGCAGAACGGCTTCGATGAATATTACGGATTGCCTTATTCAAACGATATGTGGCCTTTCCATCCGCAACAGGGAGAAGTGTTCAATTTCCCGGACCTGCCGACTTATGACGGAAATGAGATTATCGGTTATAACACCGACCAGTCACAGTTTACAACGGATTATACCAACCGTACGGTCAATTTCATCAAGAAGAACAAGAATAAACCGTTCTTTATCTATCTGGCACATTCCATGCCGCATGTTCCGCTGGCCGTTTCCGACAAGTTTAAAGGAAAGAGCGAACAGGGACTGTATGGCGATGTCATGATGGAACTGGACTGGAGTGTCGGTGAAGTATTGAAAGCACTCCGCGAACAGGGGCTGGAAGAAAATACACTGATTGTCCTTACGTCTGATAACGGCCCGTGGGCGAACTACGGTAACCATGCCGGACGAACGATT
>OBYN01000280.1_pt1 | contig 22764 bp, 15 predicted proteins | sample 1476781 | NCBI WGS metagenome assembly OBYN01 (sample SAMEA2580203, study PRJEB22360) | human gut metagenome | biome: human gut; feature: human-associated habitat; material: faeces | place: Denmark | collected 2008/2010 | reverse complement strand
TTGATTGGAAAACAAAAGATATATGGATTGCCAACGGCAGGTTCGGTTGGGATTACAATCACTTGTATGATTTGTTTTATCAGGCAGGAGTCCCGTTGGAAATGCAGAGGGTGGCAAGCCCTTTTATCTCCCAGGCCATAGCCAGCCTGAAACTATATCGGGCGATAGACCCGAATATGTGGGGGAAGATGATCGGGCGTGTCAACGGAGTCGGTTTTGCCGGGTTGTACGGCGGCACTTCCGCACTGGGATGGCAGTCGGTCAAATTACCGCAGGGAATGACCTGGAAGTCTTATATGGAATTTCTATTGGGAACTTTGCCGGAGAAGACACGGGAAGGGTATTTGCAGAAACTCTCCGTCAGCATAAAATTCTGGCGTGAGAAAGGTGGTTGCCTGGCAGAAGGCACTATCGAAAAACTAAAGCAGGCAGGAATTCCGATACGGGTTGAAGGCCGTACAAATTACAAGACGGTAAAGAAGCCGGTTCGGATGGAATATCTGGATGATATCGATATACCGGAATTCCGCGAACTTCCAACCTATAAGCGTGTCTGTATCTGCATATTGAAGAATGACTACTATTGTAAATATATGGGCTTCTCACTGAATATTCACGAGAGGAAACAAAAAGAAGACATATTAAAACTTTATAACTCTGAATTATATGGAGGAATATACTAGTCCTGTGTACAAAGTAAGGGCTGTCCCTGTGGAAAAGGTGGTAGCCAACAGCTATAACCCTAATGTTGTAGCACCCCCGGAAATGAAGCTGTTGGAAGTCTCTATCTGGGAAGACGGATTTACTTCCCCGTGTGTATGCTACTATATTCCGGAGGAAGACATCTATGAACTGGTTGACGGCTATCACCGCTATATGGTGATGAAGACGTCAAAACGTATCTATGAGCGTGAACGCGGCTTGCTTCCCGTCACTGTCATCGAAAAAGACCTCTCCAACAGAATGGCTTCGACCATCCGTCATAATAGAGCACGTGGCACCCACAATATTGAATTAATGAGCCATATCGTCTCCGAGCTCTCCAAATGCGGTATGTCGGATGCCTGGATACAACGTAATATCGGTATGGACAGAGATGAAATATTGCGTTTGAAACAAATATCAGGTTTGGCGGAATTATTCTCTAATAAGGAGTTTAGCTTGTCGGAAGAGTAATAGTTATATGGGTTTAAGGCTTTTAGGATGATGGAATGGTGTTTATAGTAGAGTTTTTGCATATTTGATAATTACTATGTATCTTTGCTGCATGTTAAATAAACTATTTAAATCGGATTTGGTGTAGTAAACAATCTGTATTCCTTGTACAGGTTGTCCTTTCGTTTATTCTCGGGTAATTCTATCCGGGCATAATTCCTATTGTATTAATTCAATTTTAATCAGTGTACAATGATGACGGCATTGTTATGCTTTCACGGGTATACTATATACATAAAGAAATGAGTAACGAAAATAAAACAATTCACGAATTCGATTTTAATTTAATCTGCGAATACTTTTTAAATACAGAACGCCAGGGGCCCGGAAGTCCTGAAGTGACTCTTAAAGCATTGGGCTTTATAGACAACCTTACCGATCAATCCCTTATCGCCGATTTGGGTTGTGGTACAGGTGGCCAGACATTGGTATTGGCACAGCATGCACCGGGATATATTACCGGTCTTGACTTTTTTCCGGGATTCATCGACAGGTTCAACAGCAATGCCCGTGGGTTGAATCTCCAAGATAGAGTAAAGGGAATCGTCGGTTCGATGGACAATCTTCCTTTCGGAGAGGGAGAGTTAGACCTGATCTGGTCGGAAGGAGCCATTTATAATATAGGCTTTGAACGCGGACTGAACGAATGGCGTAAATATCTGAAAACAGGAGGATATATCGCCGTTTCTGAAAGTGTCTGGTTTACTGAAGAACGTCCGGCAGAGATTCATGATTTCTGGATGGAAGCTTATCCGCAAATAGATACGATACCCAATCAGGTTGCCCTGATACAAAAGGCCGGGTATCTTCCTGTCGCTTCTTTTATTTTACCTGAAACTTGCTGGACAGAGCATTATTTTGCACCGTTGGTTAAAGCCCGGGAAAAGTTTCTGGCCAAATATCCGGGAAATAAAACCGCCGAAGAACTTGTCGCGATGTCACATCACGAAGAGGAGTTATACCGCAAGTATAAAGAGTTCTACGGCTATGTATTTTATATTGCTAAAAAGGTAACGCTATGATTCGTTTAAATATGTATGGTTGGAACGACCGGTTGAACCAATTAAAACAAGAATCGGCATATAATACATTGTCTCACGGGCGGATAGCCATCGTGCATCGCACCTGTTACGAGGTTGTATCCGATAGCGGACTGTACCAATGCGAGTTGACGGGAAATATGATGTATGGGAAATCTGACTTTGAACTGCCCTGTACAGGCGATTGGGTACTGTTTCAACCATTCGACGATAGCAAAGGCATTATCGTCGGTATGTTGCCCCGTGAACGGACTTTATACCGCAAGAGAAATGGAACGGTAGCCGGAAAACAGGCAATTGCTTCGTATGTTGACAAGGCGTTTATAGTGCAGAGTCTCGATGATAATTTCAATATGCGCAGGGTAGAACGTTTCATGGTTCAGATATTGGAAGAAAATATCCATCCCGTATTGATACTCAATAAGGCAGATTTGCCTTTTGATAAACAGGATACAGAGGAAGCAATCAGGCACCTTACCCGTAGGATGCCGGTGTTCTTCACAAGTATCCATCACCCTGAAACGGTCTCCCGGTTACGGGATTCCATATCGGAAGGCGAAACGGTTGTCTTTGTCGGCTCTTCGGGGGTAGGGAAGAGTTCTCTTGTTAATGCACTTTGTGAAAGGTCGGTGCTGCTGACGTCAGATATAAGCCAGTCCACCGGAAAAGGGCGGCATACTTCCACCCGGCGGGAAATGGTCTTGATGGACGGTTCAGGTGTTTTAATCGACACTCCGGGTATCCGTGAGTTTGGATTGACTGTAGATAATCCCGATTCATTAGCCGAAATGCTGGAAATCTCCAACTATGCAGAATCGTGCCGTTTCAAGGATTGCACACATACCAACGAACCCGGTTGTGCTGTTCTGGAAGCAGTCGCAGGAGGTTCGCTGGACATTAAAGTGTATGAAAGCTATCTGAAACTAAAGCGTGAAGCCTGGCATTTCTCCGCTTCCAAGCATGAAAAACGTAAAAAGGAAAAATCTTTTACAAAGCTCGTGGAAGAAGTGAAGAGGCGCAAGGCTGATTCCTGATTTTATATTTATGGTGCAGGTGTCTTCGGATTCCTGCACTGTATTATACATTTAGACATGTAAACTTTGGGATAAGATAAATTTTATTCTATAGATAAAATAATAAGTCTATGTTTTTGTTTTGTGTATGAAATAAAAATAAACTATCTTTGTTTTGTTAGTAGAATAAAAATAGGAAGATATATGGACAAAAATATTTTGAAAACGGTTATCGCCGACAATCAAGTGGAAGTCCCCAGATATAAGGTGATTCCACGAAATTTTACTTTTGAGGAGTTTGGAAACTATATTTTTGTGGGTATTCGGCGAGCGGGAAAGTCTTTTCTGCTATATCAACGGATGCAACAACTACTTGCACAGGGTGTACAGTGGAGTGAAATGCTTTATATTAATTTTGAAGATGAACGTCTTACCGGAATGAAAGCAGAAGATTTAAATCTGTTGTTGGAGGTTCATCTAGAAATGTATGGAAAGAAACCTATCCTGTTTTTGGACGAAGTACAAAATGTTTGCGGATGGGAGAAATTTGCCCGCCGTATGGCTGACACGAAACATAGGGTTTATATTACTGGAAGCAATGCCAAAATGTTAAGTCAGGATATTCAGACAACTTTAGGTGGACGTTATATTCCTATTGATGTTTATCCATACTCTTTCAAAGAGTTTTTGACAGCAAACAATGTTCCTGCTACTACTAATCATTTGCTGTCTACGGAAGGCAAAGCCGAAGTATTACGAAAATTCAATGACTATTTCTATTTTGGCGGATTCCCGGAAGGAGCCGAGTTATTGGTTAAACGGGATTACTTGACCAGTGTTTACCAAAAAATCTATTTGGGGGATATTGCAGCCCGTCATACGGTAGATAACACATTCGCTTTACGTATCATGTTCAAGAAATTGGCTGAAAGTGTCAAGCAGCCTTTGTCATTTACCCGGATAGCAAATATTGTATCGTCAACCGGAGCAAAGGTAGGAACACAAACAGTCATTAACTACATGGAATACGCTAGAGATGCGTGGCTTATCAATCCTATCCAGAATATAGCGGGTAAATTGGTCGATAAGGAAACTTCACCCAAGTATTATTTTACAGATAACGGCATTCTGAATCTTTTTTTATTGGATGGGAATACTTCTTTATTGGAGAATATGGTAGCCGTAAATCTACTGCGTAAATACGGGCGAAATGATGCTGTTTATTTCTATAATCAAGGTATTGAGGTTGATTTCTATATTCCTGACGATTACACAGTGATTCAGGTTTGTTACAATCTCGACAATAGCGATGAGACATTTGACCGGGAAATAAAAGCCTTGCTAAAAATTACCGAAGTTTTGGAATGTAAGAAACTATTGCTTATTACCCGCGATACGGAACGAACGATAGAAATGAGCGGAAAAACAATTGAAGTCCTTCCGATATGGAAATGGCTTTTAAATTTGTAAGGAATTTTCATATATCAGGCTGGAAGAAGATTGGTATAAATATTTTGTGCTACACCAGGCAATCTACAGGGGTGGCAAATAAAACGGTTATCTGTTTCCTTTTGCTTCTGATTCTGATTCCCGTTAATTCTTCAAGATTGGCTGTGAAATCTTTCTATATCTTCATGTAGCCAAAACGTATAAATATGTTTGTCCTATCCGACTATAGGGGAGTTCTTTAGAAGATGTTTTCCCTTCTATTCTTTCCTGTAAGTGTTCGAGTTTAAAAGCTGTATAGAATGCCTCAATTGAAATGGAGATAATTATTTTCCTCTTTCTAGATGATTATTTCAATATCTTTTTAGTACATTTGTGGTAATGGTGTTAGAGGATAACCTTTTAATCTTTACTACAATATAATCCTTATTCGAGCAATTAAAAATAGAAAAAACTATGAACATCTTTTTCCAGAGAAAAAGAAAGGATTAGCTGTAATCTGGTTGTATGAATGAGTGAAGAATGGAGAATTTGAACATGGGATTTTTAAGGAAAAAGATATACATCGGGCTTTTGAAGCTGTAAGAATCTTATCGAACGTGAACCTATACGGTTGAATGGGGAACTTTACAGCTTCTATTCTAGAATTGCAGGAGTTTTATCTTATATATAATGATGAAAACCTGGCTTATATGTTTATGGATTTTGGTTTTTAGATATGTGATAAGATACACCGTCTGATATTTCTGCGTTTCAATCCCACTTTTATTGAAATAATTTGTGCGGAACTATATAAAAAGTTTGAATTTGTAGTCAGAAGAAATAAAAAACTGGCTTACAATAGATCTATTTAAGTCTCAAACTCTTTTGTAGGAACAAGTCACTATCTTAATCAACAGATTGACCGTTCTGTAACAGCATTAAGTAAAAAGGTTAAAAAATATGAAGAAACCTAACTTGTAGCTTTAAAGGAAATAAAGAAGCAAATTGATACCATAGTCAGCAAAATAGGGAATTAATAGTAGTCTTTCGAGAAATTGACCGGATGAATGATATTAAAAGTATCCGGTCAATATGAAAAAATATAATAGCAAATGAAAAAACACACTTTTTTTTCTGGTTTGGAATAATCTTATTTTACATCTAAAGCAATTCATTTGATTAATGAATTAGTAAGTACAGATAAATGGGTAGAGTAGGAAACGAATGATTTGGTTGCGATGGTAAAGGCATATTGATTTATGAGAACCAAATGAGTCTGAAAAAATATTTTGTGCTTATAAATAGTATATGTGTATGTGATTTTTAATATTTAGTATTATACATAAGTAAGCTTACCGCAAAAGCAAGTAGAAAATCAGTAGATTAAATCATGGGACATATTCGAAATAAAAACTTAGACCGAGATACAGTATTTAATATGCAGCTTTATTATGACTTAAAATAATTTTGTAACTTTGCATAGTTATATTAACAGTAGTATAGAACATTGACGAACAGAATTCGTTTAATTCGATATGATATTTTAGACTATAGATTTCATATGCCATATATATCTAAAGAAATAATCGAAAGGTTAAAAAATATAAATTCGGAAGAGGTCGCTATTGCACTCGGAATTAGAGTTATCCGACATAAGGCTTGCTGCTTTCTACATGATGAACGCAATCCAAGTCTATCTTTCAAAGGTTCGCGTTGGCATTGTTATGGATGTGGAAAAGGAGGTAACTCTATTGACCTCGTTATGCAGACTGGACTTAATTTCCAAGATGCATGTCAGTATCTTTGTTCTATGTTTGGTATTTCGTTAATAATCGAGCAACAAGTTAAAGCCTATGTGCCACAAATTATGCCCATTGTTAAGTATCCTGTTTCCCAACCATCAAATATTGATTTTGATCAGGAATTCGGTGAGTGGCTTATTGCTCAGTGCCATGTAACAGTTGAAGCGAAGGATTTCCTATTCACGCAACGTAAATACTCTATGGACGTCATAAAAGAACTCGGAATAAGAGGATTGGGTTATACTAACGAGATTGTTTTAAAAGCGATTGATTTTTTTGGCGTAGAAAGATGTATAAATGCCGGTTTCTTAAAATACAACTACGGCAAATATTATTGTCGTTTTTTTACACCATGCTTACTCTTTCCTTACAGAGATCTCAATGGTTCGCTGAGTTGTATTCAATCAAGATATTTGGGAACATCAAAAAATGCTCCAAGATTCCAGTATCTAGCAGGAACCAAACCTTCTATTTTTAATATGCCGATTTTAAAAAAAATCAAACAAAATGAAGAACTGTTTATTTCGGAAGGAATAACAGACTGTATTGCAATGCTTTCTGCTGGACATAAAGCGGTTGCAATACCAAGTGCAACTACTTTATCGATTTCTGATTTGGAAATTTTTAAGGATTATAGAATAAAAATGTGCCCCGACAATGACGCCGCCGGATTAGATGCATTTCTTTCTATTTCTAGATTTTTTCTGCGTAGGGGACGAGTAATTCATCGATTTGAGCTTCCTTATGGAGTTAAAGATTATTCGGAGTTTTACATTCAAAACATTTCCATAAAATCCAAATGAACAAGAAAATAATCTCAATCAGAGAAGAACAGACTTTCGAAATTCCAGATAGAAAGACCTTTTGTTCGCGCATGTTTGCAAATACTCAGTCAATTGTTGCAGAAGAATTTAGTAATGAGGTTCCACGTTATTATATAGATCTTTTGGGTATCCTAGGCTTTTTTCTACATGATGACTTTATTCATTTTGCTGGAATTTCTTTTGATAAGAACAATGAGTATTTATGGGCATTTATACGCTTTGTTGCAGTAGGTCAGAAATGTCTGTATAACTACGGATATTTCCATCATATATATGAAAACTTTCAAGAATTTATCTCCACATGGGATGTATTTATACAACTTGTGATTGATGACCTTGGTGAGCTAAAGACACAAGAAATAAATTTGCCATGTTGGATTGTAATAGAAGGGTTCATTATGATTTCGTTTGAAGAGAATGGTCAAATAAAACCAGTTGTTATTTTGGATAAAATAGATAATATGTTCAAGGTCAATCCAGAAAATGGATATTACTTTTCCTTTGGAATTCAAAAACGAACTATCTGCACATGGAAGAGATCCAAGAAGCAATCTATACTAGATGCAATGAAGGAGTTTCAAAGCCTAATATGTAAACCTTGACCAAACTAATAATTAACAGAAAATAAAACGGAAGATAAATGAAAACACTTTTTGAAGAGCTTACCTCTGAAGATAATATTTATAAGGCGATTTATGCCCTTGATTCATATATTCATGAAAAAGAGTTGCTATCTGCTGATGATTTAGAAATATATTACAGGCTAAAGGATAAATACGATTATGGTTTTATTAAGGAAATAATAAGCCTGTGCGTGGAGCAAATTAAAAAATTATTGACTGATCCGGATTTCTTGTTGCCAGTCTCAGTATTTTTCAAACTAAAGAAATACGAAGATGGACACATTAATTTTCGACCGATGCATACAGCCAAGTTAATTGACCAAATCTGTATGGCTAGCCTGATGTTGCCTCTAATGTTTGATGATTCCTCGGGAAAGAGAAAACTATCAGAACTTTCAAAGATGATTCCTGCCAATTTTTTTGGAAATATACCATCTCTAAATCCATCAACGTTTTTTATTCCTTGGCAGAAGAAGTACTCTCAATATGCTGAAACCGTCCTTGATAAATGCAGAAGATATAAGAAATCTAGAAAATACGAAAATGAGGTGAGTTTGGATCTAAAAGATTTTTTTCCCTCCATAAATCCTCACTATATATTCAATTTCATTTGGAGCAAATTAAGTCCATTATATAAGCAGGAAGATAGAAGAACTCTTTGTACTTCAATAATTAAACTACTATACTTTCAAATAGAAAGAAGTAATATAAATGGTTGGGAAGATATATACTATCCCATATCGAAAAAGATATCTGAAGAATTTGATTTTGCAATGAATCGTGGTATTCCCCAAGGTTTGCCGCAGTCTTATTTTTTCGGAAATCTTTGTATGATTGAAGTGAATCGAATTATCAATAAAGAATTTAGAGGGGAATCTTTTTTCTATGTTGATGATTCAGTGATATATACAAATGAAGATTTAACATCAACCTTATTTCAAGAAACAATCAAACGACTGAATGAGAATGTTGGTGGTATACAATCATTAAGTATAGATATTTCTGATGCAAACCTCAATCAAAAGTACGTGGATTTTCAAAATAACATCACATACAAAATACTTTTCCATTCTGATGAGAAAAGTACATATTGTCGTATTGAGAACTCTTTTGATGGTCTAGGTGGTATTCAGTTTTTTGGACGTGAAGGTTCTATGATTGCAGGATTAAGAGGTAATTTAGATGAAGTTGACGATAGAATATCAAGAAAAAAACTAGAAGCTCTGGAGAAAGCGGTAAATGCAGAAATAAAGAAAATGAAAGATACTGATGAAAATAGTTCTTCTCAAGATATTTGGAAAGATGCTCGGCTTAAGTGGTTGAGACGTTACAAACGTTTCTTCATTTTTAGGCATCGTTTATTGCGTATAAAGGAAGACGGAGAAATAACTGAGGAATATCTAAAAAATTTAAAGGAACGATATAAATTTGAATTCACGACATTACATGCGCAGGAGTTGGAAAAAATATTTTCTACTTTTGAAGAAGAAATATTCAAAGCGGAGATCGAAATAGTCTTAACCAATTCATCACTAGCTAAAACAGAAGAATTTCAGCAGGAAATAATTAAATATGAGACACGAATTGCAACATTTGATAATCCGAACCATAATCATCATCTATATTATATGCGGGATACTGAAGGAACTTTAGTCCAAAAGAGTTTAGAATTCGATGAATATTCAGCGCTCCGCCATATAATCCGTACCAATTATCGAGGAGAAAGCAATCTCAGATCTAAAGTATGGGAAAAAAAATTAAGGGAGTTCATTGAAAAACAACTTGAATCTCAAGATGATTGCTTTGAAATGCTTTTTCACGGAGAAACATGGGCGGAATTTATATTTAGAAATGATCCGAATTTTATACGAAGAATTATAAATACTTATTTCTCTGAAATTTGCAGTATAGCAACTAATGACACGTTAGCGATAGTCCGTAATAACATCCGACCTATTTCATACATGGAGTTACGTCTGCTTATGAAGTTGAGAAACCGTGATTTCACGCTTGATGAATTTACTAAGTTCCTCAATCAGATCGATTTCAATGATCTGAATGAATCAATGAGCATAGACATGGGATTGCTGGAAGTATTGGGTATTTTTAGACAACGAGTAAGGTGTTCTAATCAAATAGATATTTTGATTCAAACTCATAGGTTAATTAGAAGTTTATGGCATAATGGTTCAAAATTCTTAAATGCATATACGCTTCATAATCAAGAGCATGCTGTAAAATTGATAAAGAATGCACTCCATTTGATAAATGCAATTGATTATCTAAATCTTAAATCAATAGATTATTATTTGTTGTTCATGGCATGTTATCTTCATGACATAAGCATGGTAATACATCCTGAAATTGATAGTTTTGCTGAACTAGATGATAACTCTGAACAAATAGTGACCAAACTATTTACTAATATAAGAAATATCTTTTCTGTATGGAGTGAAGTCATTTCAAAAGAAGATTTCGATGAAGATAAAGTTTTTAACGTGCGGCAAAAGATAGCTAAACATTTCATCGAATGTTTTAGCAGTATTTTTTATTATTTTGAATCGAAGGTCCGTGACACTCATACTTGGGCTAGTGCCGCTTTGATAAGAAAATGGAACGATTCTCTGCTTAGTTTTGCGACTCCCAGTGATTTAAACATGATTGCAGAAGTTTCAGAGAGCCATGGATGGAAAGAATATGAAGTCTATGGGCGTAAGTCTTCTGCGAAAAATGAATTAATTAGTCTTAAATATATGATGATTCTCATCAGGCTTGCCGATCTACTCGATTTAGCAAATGATCGAGTAGATTATAATTTGCTACAACAAAATTCTAGCCAGATGAGTAACATTTCACGATACCACTGGATATCCCATCTTATTACAGAAAATGTTGAGGTAGATGCTAATTATATTGTAGACGAAAGTAAAGGGCTAAGCAATCGTCCAATCACAGAGAAGCTTAATTTTAATATTCAAGTGAATATTGAGTTTCTGGCCTCAATAGGCAAGGTAAACATGCAATGTAAAGGGTTTACAATGGAACAAGGTGATTTAAATGAAGTATATTCTCCTGAAATTCCTCCTAAAGAATCCAAATGTTTCTCTTTTGGGATAATTGAAAGAAATATCGACTGTAAGAAACGTAAAGAAGGTAACTGTCCTTTCCTTTGTATTTGGATGCGTGAAAAACACGGCTGGCTCCTTAATGAATTAATAGCTCTGAGAGATTATCTTAATTCAACAAATATTGATCTTTTCACTACTGAAATCAATTTGAATATTTTGCATCGTAACGAGTTTGAGCTTGGTAAAGAATTTTATGATTGCGTGAATGATTTTCTTTCAGATAAAATTTCTCGGAAATAGATAGCCATAGGCATTTCAGTATTTTTATATTCAGTTTTATCCTGTATCTCAGATTCTAAAGATTGACTGGGTGGACCAAATAAGAATAGCAGATAAGATCCAAATAAAATAATCTCTCATTCTTACGACCTGTTGACGAGAGAGATTATCAAAGAGTACTTCTTCGCTCATTTCTCGTATAATCTTTTCTTTTTTAGACAAAGATTATCTAAAAGAAATATAAAAGAGGATAGGTAATGGGGATTACATTGAGACTGAATAATCTTTTTGTTTTTATTTCAATATGGTAACTCTGTAAAAAGAAGTCTTGACGATCATCTAAGAACAAACTAAACGAGGTAATAAAATAGGATGAATTCTAAGCTGTCTTTTTATGCTTAAGTTTTATTTTAAAGCTCCAAAATTGTTTGGTCTAAATTTGAATATTGAAAATTTATTCTAGTGAATAAAGATGAGTAACTTAGGTATGTCGATGATTTGCTTGAAGAACCAGAACCAGAATTTATATCCTTTTGACATTCTGTTAATTCATATACTCTTTCTTTGCTATATATAAAGGTAAAGGACAGTTCAAAAACATTTATCCCCTTATTCCGAAGTTCAGTAATGACGGATTGAGGGGCTTTCCTTTTTAGCGGTGACATTCAGATAGTTAAAAATGTAATCATCATGATGATTTCAGGCCAAATGGTAGAGATGAGACAAAACCAACTACAATCTGTCACATAAAAGCGGCCTATCCAGAAAGAGCTTCCAGCTTTGTAAAAGGTATATTAGCCTACTTTTAGAGCATACCCCCGAAGAAAATTCCCTTATATTTTGCAATGTTAAAAATTTCATTGTAATGATTAGTCCGGTTCATTGTGATAAGTACCTGAAGTCATTGTGATGACTTCCCCAAGGCATTACAATGATCGGGAAGAATCATTGCAATGAATTTGTGTAAAGGTGGAAATGAGGGTAGGAAATGATGGTGAAAGATGTGATTTTCTTTCTAAAAGATGCTTTTTTAGAGATAGTGCCGTTAGCGAAAACTGCGAAAACCGAACAATCTGCAAGCCCTGAATGTTTATCTTTATCTTTTTGATTAATAACGATAAAGAAGGAAAAAGTTATGAGAAATAAAGATTTTTGCAGGCTGATGCTTGAGCAGGAAAAGCAGAAGCGCAGTAATGGGGATGAAAGTACGGCTGATCTGTATCGTGCTACCCGAAATCATTTTGCAGCATTCATTCGTGAGGGAGGAAAGAGCGGGTTGCTGGGGGATGTGACGCAGGATGTTGTACAGGAGTTTGTCTTGTATTTGAAGGGAAAGAAACTGCGTGTAAATTCGGTGAATAGTTATATTAGTAATCTACGTGCGATGTACAACCGTGCCTGCCGGGGTTGGAAAGGGCGGCCTGAGGAACGGCCGTTCGAGGGGATGCAGTTGCAACGTGAGGAGACCGTTAAACGGGCTGTTCCGGTGGAAGTGATTAAGCAGATGGCTGCGCTCGATCTGGAAGAGGAACCGGAGAAAAAGCTGGCGGTGGATATGGTCCTGTTTTCTTTTTTAGCTTGCGGTATGCCTTTTGCGGATATCGTTCGTCTAGGAGGGGAGAACCTGGTTGAAGAAGGAAAAGTGTTGTCGTATCGCCGGCAAAAAACAGGTGCTCTGATCGAGATGGATGTTTCGGAGCCTATGCAGTTACTGATCGATCGTTACAGGCGGGCGGATTCCAAATATCTTTTTCCAGTGTTACAGGAGGGAGCTACGCATGAACAGTATAAACAATGTCTGGCACAGGAAAATCAATATCTGGCAGATGTGCAGGTCTTATTGGGTTTATCTGCAAAGTTGACGACCTATGTTTTCCGCCATAGCTGGGCATCTGCGGCTTATCATCTGGGGATACCGATCGCTATTATCAGCCAAGCCCTGGGGCATTCTTCCGAAAAAATGACACGCATTTACTTGTCTGCTTTTGATGCAGGTAAGGTAGGAGAAGCAAATAAAAGGGTTTCTGAAGGTGTGAAGGAACTGATGGCTGCATAAATTATCCTTATTTATATAATAAGGTAATTCCCTCTCTTTTTGTTTCATATCCAAGCCTTTACAACTTGTGGATTTCGCAAAAGAGTTTGAATGCTCTGCAAACATAGGAAGAATCTTGTGGAAAAACAAAGCTTTTGAGTAAAATCCTAAAAAAAACATATAGAATTTGTATTAATTAACCTAGTTTCCTGCTTGTGACCTTTAAATCATAATTTTCAAAGAATAAGACATAAGGCGGGTGAAGACTGCTGTCTTATTAATATCCGTTTGAAAAAAACTGTTATCATTTTTACATGTTTTTACTCCACAAAATATTGAAATAAGACATCAATCCAAAATATCCCAGGGATAAAACTCATTAAATCCCCCTTAAAACCGAGGTGCTTTTTATCCTTTCCCTTATTATATAAATAAGGAAGCTATTTAGAGGTCGAACGGATAATCAAAGGCTAGTATTGATATAATATATGTATAGGATAAAAATACCATATTGTCAAATCCCGTTGAAACGGATTTTTCTGTTGCTGGTTTACTGTTTGCTAGAAACTGGTATGACTGCGCAGACAACGACTTATCATAAGGCGGAGTCCTTTTTATTTTCTTTTAAAGAGAACAGCGATATGTTCCTGGCAGACTATGGCGACAATGCTTACCAACTGGAACGGATGGGGCGATTACTCGATGCTTCCCGCAACCGTTTGCTGAAAGACAACTCCCACCTTTTAATCGTTTCGCATGTGGATGCCTACGGTGGTGAAGAAGAGTCGGTGATCAACGAAGCTTCCCTGCGCGCGAACCGTATCCGTGCTTATCTGAAGGTCCGTTTCGATATTCCTCACGAATGTGTTGCTTTTTATATCGACCGTAGCGGTAGTTATCGTGACCGGGTGCATGTGTATGAGGTGTATAAACCACTTCCGTGGTTTGCCAATACCTCGATCCATTACAGTGAGAGCCGTTACCCGGTTGCGATAAAAGCGGCGATCGACCGATATGGTGTCGTTCCTTATGTCGACCTGTACCGCCGTGGAGAGAAGGGAGGTTATGACCGTGAAGTGTATCGTATAGACGATCCTCTTTTTGACCGGACGGAACTGGAAGATTACCGGCTGGCATCGGTTGCGGATACCCTGCGGGTAAAAACAGAGCGTAAGATAACTGTACCGGAAGAAACAAGAGTGACACCGGTGGAACAGCCAGTCGTTGCAGTGAAAGCGGAACGTAAAGCTGCATATCTTGCCGTCAAAACCAACCTGCTTCCGTGGTGCACTGTTGTCCCTTCGGTGCGTCTGGGAACCGGCGAAACAAAGATAGAAGCTGGATCTTTTATGCCGAATCTGGCACTGGAATACTTTTTTGCCGACCGTTGGTCGATCGCCGTATCAGGCATGTATTCCGATTTCTCTTATAAGAATAAGGTACGCGATCACTGGTCTGTCTCTTCTTTTTCCATTGAATCCCGTGTGTGGCCATTGCGTCCGGGTGAGTTTGTATGGCTTAATACCGGATTGTTCGGCGAGTACGGCGATTTTGACATACGAGGCAGTGCGATCGATCCGGATAAGGATATTCTCTATGGTCGGACCGGTCGTTTCCGGACGGCAGGTGCCAGTGTTGGTTGTCTGATTCCTTTCGGGAAAGGTTTCTGTATGGAGGCTGGGGTACGGGCAGGTTATCGTTCGGTGTCGGAGGGAAAGAAATACCGTTACGATAAAATGGACGATAAGAATTATCTGGAAACCCGTTTTTCGTCGACAGGTTTTATGATTGGGTTGAATGTCAGCTTGGTATATCGTTTTCAAATCAGATAAGGAAAGGAGGGAATATGGGTAAACATAAAAACAATAGAATAAAGAAATGGGTAATATGCCTGGTCGGCGCCCTGGCCTTGGCGGCATGTACCTATCATACGCCGGATGAAGACTGGGAGAAAAATGGGAGGGTGCGCTTGCTTCTCGATTGGCAAACCCGAGCACAGCCTTCGGTCATGACTTACCATTTCTATAAAGATGGAACAGGCAGTCCCGTTGTGCGACGTGGGGATGCTTGGGGATATGAAGGAACACTTCCGGCGGGATATTATAAAGTGGTTGTTTGTAATACCGACTGTGAGAATGTTTTGCTGGAGACGGAAAACGGATATGACGGGGCTTGTGGGAGGGCCCGGCAGGTATCTTCCCTGAAATCGTCACCGGTCTTGATCGCACAACCGGGTAATTTGTACAGTACCGGTTGTGAACAAATCGATATCGGGGGCGAAGAAATTGCAGTACGGGAATTAAGTCCCGCCAGTGTGGTTCGCAGGCTGGAGCTGAATATAAAGATCACAAGCGGAGAGACGGGTGAGGTGGTTCAATGTGAAAAACTGACCGGGCAGCTCACCGGTCTATCTCTGGGCGTATATCTTTCAAGTGGCAAACCTTTTTCCGGTACGTCTGCCTTTATGGTATTCGAGTCTGAGTTAACCTCTTCCGGAGTATATACCACGATACAGAATCTGTTCAGCCTGCCGGAAAAGGATGCCGGTAGCAGTCCGGTCAGTCTCCTGTTGGACATGGAACTGGCGGACGGAATAGAAGTTTCCACGTCGATCGATATTACAGAAGAGATCGGTAACGCATTCATAGAGAATACGTTTTCGGTGATACTCGACCTGACGGTCAGGTACGATGAAATAGGCGGCTTGACTATTCTGCTGGCGGAATGGAAAAAAGGAAATGAAGGTTCGGGTATCGTCGATCCCTGAAATGGAATAACAATTAAACACTGGTATAATATGAGAACAAGTGAATTTTTAGCAGCAAGTATGTTGGTCGCCGTTTTTCTGGTAGGTTGTACCAACACAGAAGAGCCGGTGACGGCAAATAGTGAAGAAGCGATCCGCATAACGGCGGGTATCGGAGAAACTACCCGTGCGGTGATCGATGCCGGTTATGGCACGGATCTGAATGTGTCGTTTGCCCGGATCGATAACCTGCCCGCAGGGACAAACTGGAATATGCCGTCGATCGATGCTATCCGTACCGGTGGTGCAGGTAATACGGCGATCACTTTCGAGCAGGAACAAAACTATCTGGCGGCAAACGGAGTGTCGGCCCTGATCGGCTACTATCCCCGCAAGACTCCGGAAGCAGGGACGGCCAATCCGTTACGTGTCGTTTACACGATTACCGGAGATGAAGATATTATGGCAACGGAGATACAGACAGGATGGTTGGCAGCCCCGTTCGAAGTATTCACCTTTAATCACCTGCTTACCCAGTTGCAATTTATTTGCGTGGGTTCTGCTGAAGCTGTTGCCAAATGGACGGCAGTCACTTCCATAACGATAAAAAATATAACCACAGAATTGACACTTTCGCTCGATAAAACGACGGGCGCCAGCTTAACGGCTATCGGTGTTGCCAATAAGAGTTTATTGGTAAAGAACTGTCCGGCGGCTGTCTCGGTTGTCGGTCAGGCTACTCCCCGGACCGGCTACCTGATGCTTTATCCGGTAGCGGATATGGGAACGGTTGCGGCTGCGATCGACCTGGAAGTGAAAGCTACTTACGGCGGAGAGGTAAAAACACTGCCTGTTTCTATAACGAATATTGATGGTGGGGTACAGACGGGACAATCTCACCTGATCACGCTCACCTTTGCGGAGGACGGCACGATCATAGCAGAGGCCGGTATTGCCGTCTGGCAGCCGGGTAATGGCGGAAGTTCTATTATACCCCCGGACAATAATAAAAAATCGAATAGTAATAGAATGAATAAACCGATAGTCATAGCAACCGTCGCTATCCTTTCAGGTTTCACCGCCTGTTCGGACAGCAATCCTACACCGCAGTTAGTTCCTGAAACGGTGGTCAACCTGGAAGGGGCGATCGGCTTGTCTACCCGCGTTGTAATCGATTCCGGTTATGAAACGGATCTGGATATCTGTTTTGTGCGCCAGGATGAAACAGGTAATACCTACGGTGCGTGGAGTCTGTACAAAGCCGTCCGTAGCGGAGGGGCAGGGAACCGTCCGATCCGGTTTGAGATACCCCAGTTATATCCGGTTGATGGAAGCCATATCCGCCTGCACGGTTATTATCCGGTGGAGAATGAGGTCGATCCGGTAACAGGTAAGGTGATTTTTACTTTAGACGGGATGACGGATATCATGGCAACGGGATGCCTTTCTGCAACCGCTTATGCTCCTGTACGAACCTGCCTGTTCCGTCATTTGCTGACACAGGTCGGGTTGGTTTGCTATAGCGACCGGGCGGTGCTGTGGGGAGAGATCGTAAAGATCGAAGCAGTGGGAGTCCATACCCGTCAGGAGCTCGATTGTACGGATGAGTCTCCCCGGTTGACGGATGTATCTTCCGCTGAAGTAATAAAAAATGTAATTGTGCAAGGGATAACCGGATTATTTCTCCCGCAGGTGGATGAAGGGGACGCACTGCTTGATGCGCAAGGATATATCCTGCTTCCCGCATCGCTGCCTGTAGGGACGGACGGGAATCCGCTCCGGTTGGAGATAACCACGACGAAAGACGGAAGAGGGAATGAGATAGAAACGGTAACGCCTGTATCGATTACCGTAGAAGATGGTTTTCTGGTTGGCAAACGACATGTCGTTTCGCTTTTTTTCACAACAGGTACCCGTATACAAACATCTTTTGTCGGCGTAGAACCCTGGACGGATCACGATGCTGATGAATTACCCATCTGAAAGGATGGCTGACATAATTAAGTATGATTTTCTTTAATGTATAATTAAAAAACAAACGAAAATGAAAACAACAACAATGTGGGTTATAGCTATAGCCCTGGTGGCAGCAACAGGTTGCTCGGAAACAGAAACGGAAGTGATCGATTCCGGCGGCGACGATCAGGTAGCTTTAGGTATTTCACCTAATCTGAAGGTGGAAGCCGGAACCAGATCGGCAACTAAATCGGTCGTGAGCGGTGACCTTATTACCTATGCCAATTATATGACTGAAGCTCCGGGATTAGGCGTATTGATAACGAATAAGGCTGCAAATGGCTGGTATACACCTGATGGAATGGACTATACCTATGGTATATGGGTGATGAAAGGGGAGCGAATTGGATCTCCATACAAACAAAAGGAGCCACTTTTGCGGATACGAACGAGTCTCCTTATTATCTGACGAAGGATATAGGTAGAGTATATGCTTATTATCCGTATGATGTAACTATAACCAATACTCTTACAAATGTAAATGCGGAAGCCGACCTTAAAATACCCGTAACGGTTTTGAGTAGCGGTGAGATAAACGCTCAAAGAAATAATGCGAAGAAGTATTGGAACGCGGGTGCATGGGCATCTACAGCGAGGACTGACCTGGTCAATCTCAGTTTGCCGACAGAAAAAGACTACCTGTATTTTGGTGCGGATGGCGGACGCTATGTAAATAACGGACGTGCCGACGGATTTTCGCCTGTGACACCGGAGGATGAACCTAATAATCTGGATACGGATAATCCCGGTTACAAGATCAACCTGGATATGAAACATGCGATGGCGATGGTCTCTTTCCGGGTGTATGATGGCGGACGTTTAAGCGGTAATAATGTGAATTTTACGAAATTTACGATTAAGAATCATATCGGTGGTACAAATCTGTTCAAGACCGGTAACGGAAAAATGTCTTTGACGGACGGTACTATAACAGAGACAGTTGCAACGGCGGAATTGAGTCGTACGATCACTAATTATGTCCTGATGCGGCAAGTGGAAGCAGGAGAAGGACAGTATGCCTTTATACAGACCGGGACTACGACCGGCGGGATAAATGGTAAGACAGTTTCCAAATCGGTCAGTGCAATTGTGTATCCTGTCAATTTCGGTGAAAATGAAATCGACCTGGAGATCACGCTTCAAGAAGGTGATAATACTCCCGTCGTGTATCCCGTAACGCTGACCGGTAATCAATGGGAACCCAACAACAATTACATCTATACACTTTCTGCAGGGCGTAACAAACTCACGGTGATGGATGTCAGTGTTGAAGCCTGGGCGGACAACGAACAGGACGAAATACCTCTGTAATCATACATAAAAATAAAGCCCATGAAACAATTCATATATACACTTTCGACAGTTGTTTTCTTCCTGCTGGCTAACGCTTGTACGGAGGCCACGATCTTTATGGGTGACGGGGGAAATGAAGGCAAAGGCGATGTGGAGGAGGGTGTTCCTTTGAGCGTAAAGAATCTGGGCTTATCGGTCGAGATAGAATCGAGAAGTATCGCAACGGGAGGGGCGGTAGCTAGTCCGGTGAACCCCAATCCGCTTATGCAGGTAGGAGTTTCGGTTACGAAAGCGAATGGTTCCGCCTATGCCAGCGGTACTCATACACAGGTGTTTGTTTACAATACAGCGGCCGTTTTGCCTGGCTGGGAGTTGGCGGAGGGTGAGGAGAGGCTTTTGTTGTTTTCGGAGAAAGGAACCGTATACGGATATGCTCCGGCAGAGAAAAGCGTGTCTTTGTCAGGAACACCGAAAGTACCTGTCATGAGTGGTGTAAAGGTACTGGATAAACAGAAGTTTTACTTTAGCGACACCAGTGATCCGGTAGATGCATCGACCGATATACAGTGGGAAACCGATCAGGATGATTATCTGTATTGTAAAGTGCCCGTAGAGGTAGACCGCTGGCATCCGGAGGTTTCTTTGACGATGAATCATGCATTGGCAAAAGTGAGTTTCCGTGTGCTGGAAACGGATGGCGGTTCGGAGTTTGCTGGTAGCCGGGTGAAGAAGGTCGTGTTGAAAAGTAACAGCGGTTTTAAAAAGTCGACTTCCGCGAAGCTGAACCTGGCAACGGGGGAATTGGGAGGAACGATGGCGACAGTGGGTGAGTTGTGGTTTACAGCAGACGGTGACCTGCGAAGAGTTGGAACGGGGGTTGGTGCTGGTGAGGATGATATCCGTAAGGTTGCCATACAGGCTTTCGGGATGGTTATACCTGTGGCGGACGCCCCTGTGACGTTGGAGCTGACGCTTGACAATGGTTCTGTTTTTACGATGGCTCCGGCGACAGGCGGCGGTGTAAGTACATTTATTGCCAACTGGTTGAAGGGGAACAATTATATCTACAACATCCAGCTATCTCCGCAAGGTATCAGTATTACTAATGTAGAAGTAGCTGGTTGGGCAGAGGGCGGTGCAACGGATGTTCCTGTGGAATAGTGAAACAAAATAATGCGAAAGACGAAATAAAATGGAACGGAATCGAGTACAGTTATATCTGTTATACTTGTTGTGGCTACTGGCTGGTATATTGCTGGTTGGGTGTACGGCGGAACCGGTAGAGGAGATCGTACCGGAAGAGAGCCGGCCGGTAGCCCTTAGTTTCGGCAAGCCCAATTTGGGCGTGCCGGAACTCCTGACCCGTGCCGGAGAGGTTACCACCCCACCTCCAACGCCTTTACCAGCCGGGGCAACCGTACGTATCGGGGCTTATTTCACCGGTAATGTAGGAGATGTGTCGGCAGAAGCTTCCTTCTCTACGGTAGCCCCCTCGTTTGAAGCAACCTACGTGGTAGGGGATGACGGCAGTTTATCCCCTTGCTGCGTGAATGGGAACGGAGAGCAAGCGGTGGGTACAGCCAAAGGTTTGACTGTTAGGAACGGTATGTACGATTTCTATGCAGTCTCCCCGGCACGACCGCTATTGCAAGGGAATGACGGTTTCTATAGGGTAACCGGTATTCCCCATAAAGAGGATGTAATGACCTCTTTTGTTCGTGGTGTGGCTGTGACGAAGATTGCCAGACAAGTGACACTCCGAACTTTTAGCAGGAAATGTGCGATGTTGGTATTCAATGTGGCCCCTTCACCTGGTAATGCTCTTCCTTTTGATCGGTTATATGGAACTTCTCTTGTAATAAGGTTATATGGAACTTCTCTTGTAATAAGAAAGATATCGTCTTCGGGGGCTGTCCTGCTGGCAGGTACGGATACGGGTATTCTTCCTACGGGAGGCGGTATCGGGGTGGATGCGGAAGTTACATTTGCTACAGAAGAATTTGAACCGGTCGATCCTGGTTCTGATCCGGATAATTGCGGTCTGAACAAAACAAAAGGTATTGTCCTTCCCAAAGACAACCAACCTTTCGAGGTGGAGATAACCGTGGTAAGAGACGATGAAACAGCGATCCTCAGGGCCACTATCGACCGGAATATATCTTTCGACGAAGGCAAGCGGTATATTTTTACCCTCGAAGTGAAGAATAATGAGAGCAGTCTGATTATGAAGGTACTCGATTGGAATGCAATAGCTTTCAGAGACGACAATGTGGGAGGCCCCGACACTCCTTATCCCGACCCTGATATCAACGAAGGAATAGGTACAACCGTTACTGTTGCCCGATGGACGGAAATAGCCTGGAGTGGCAACGGAAATGTCGGTGGAGATAGTTGAACGAATATAGTTTAAAAACGAAATACAATGAAACGAATAAGTAAAACAAGGTTGTTTGTATTGTTGTTTCTGTTGGTGGCAGGCAGTTGTACGGAGACGGATGTGGAAGAAGATGATATTCCGCTTCATGCTCAGAAGGAAGTGGATGCCGGATTTATCCTGAATGTGCAGGCTAACCGGACTCCTGTTACCCGTAGCATCACTTTTACTCCCGACGGCACGATCGAGTCGGATACGCTGGCAGTAGGTGCAAATGACTCGATACGAACGAAGGCCGCCGCTCCATTGTCTGAAATGCAGGAAAGCCAGATTGCCAGCCTGTGGGTCGGGCAGTATGATGTTATAACAGGTATGCGTTTGTTTAACCAGTATATTCCTTCTATGACAGGAACTACAGTTAATCTGAAATTGAAGCATAATGGCAACAGGAACCGTGTCTATTTTATATCGAATGCCGGTGACCTGGGGGCGATAGCTACTGAAGCAATTTTGAAAAAACATACGTTGGTTTATACTTCTACGCCTGAGGGGTTGCCTGACAATAATTTATGTAAAATGATGGGATACTGGGAGGGTGAAGTGACAGCTGATGGCATAAGAGATATAGGGGTGGAACTAACCCGTCTTATTGCAACGATTGTGTTTACTTATTCGACAGGTGCTGATTTCACATTCAGGCCTGCTTCTGTTGCTTTGAAGAATGCCCCGACCGTATCGCAGGTGAAAGCACCAACGGAACAATTGACAACAGGGGGTATCAGTTATAATATATATACGGGAACGGTCAACCAGGAGGGTGCGACTATTTATTGGTATTTGCCGGAAAATATGGCGGGTACTGTCAGTGGAGAAAATGTCGTCGATTCGGAGAAGAAGAAGACTGGTCAGGGTGTGACGAACGCAACCTGTATCGAGCTGACCGGAACAGCCGAACAAGGAGGTGTAACGTATGGGGATGTTACTTTCCGTTTTTATCCGGGTAGTGAT
>OBYN01000233.1_pt1 | contig 30392 bp, 25 predicted proteins | sample 1476781 | NCBI WGS metagenome assembly OBYN01 (sample SAMEA2580203, study PRJEB22360) | human gut metagenome | biome: human gut; feature: human-associated habitat; material: faeces | place: Denmark | collected 2008/2010 | reverse complement strand
GTCCGATCTTCGGTGCTATTATGGGCGCAAAGTTCGGTACGGCTTCTTTCCTGTGGATAGTCCTGGGGACGATCTTTGCCGGAGCTGTCCATGACTACCTGGCGGGAATGCTTTCATTGCGTCATAACGGGGAAAGTCTCCCGGAGATTATCGGACGTTATCTCGGAAATAACTTCAAACAATTCATGCGCGGCTTTACTGTGGTCTTGATGATATTGGTCGGTGCCGTTTTTGTAGCCGGTCCGGCCGGTTTACTGGCGAAGCTGACACCGGAGTATCTTGATGCTACATTCTGGATATTCGTGGTATTTATCTATTATATCTTGGCTACTTTGTTACCGGTTGATAAAATCATCGGAAAGATTTATCCGTTGTTTGCCGCAGCCCTGCTGTTTATGGCAGTCGGCATTCTGGTGATGTTGTTTGTGAATCATCCTCCCCTGCCTGAGTTGACGGACGGGTTAGCCAATAAGCATCCGGAGAATCTACCTATTTTCCCGATCATGTTTGTAAGTATTGCCTGCGGAGCTATTTCCGGGTTCCATGCGACACAAAGTCCGTTGATGGCCCGTTGCATCAAGAGCGAAAAGATGGGACGTCCCGTCTTCTTTGGCGCGATGATTACGGAAGGTATTGTTGCCCTGATCTGGGCTGCTGCTGCAACTTATTTCTATCATAATAACGGGATGGGAGAAAGTAATGCTGCTGTAATTGTAGATAGCATCACTAAAGAATGGCTGGGTACGGTCGGAGGTATCCTGGCTGTCCTGGGAGTTATTGCCGCTCCAATCACTTCCAGTGATACGGCATTCCGTTCGGCCCGTTTGATTGTAGCCGACTTCCTGCATAAGGAACAGAAAAGCATGGTAAGCCGTCTGGTGATTTGTATACCATTGTTTATTGTGGCGATCGGCATATTGCTCTATAGCCTGAAAGATAAGGACGGTTTCGATATGATCTGGCGTTATTTTGCCTGGACAAACCAGACGTTGGCTGTATTTACCCTTTGGGCACTGACAGTTTTCCTGGCACGTTCCAAAAAACTGTATATTGTCACCCTAATTCCGGCCCTGTTTATGACAGCCGTTTGTTCGACTTATATCTTTGTCGCCCCTGAAGGTCTGGGAATGGATGTTACTGTTTCACAAACCATCGGCTGTATCATCACCGCTATAACACTGGTGGCATTCCTTTGTTGGAAAAAGAAAAATAAAACAGTAGATTATTAACTCGGACTGTTGCTTCCGGAGCAAGTATTCAATCAACATAAAAAAGGCATTGCCAACTCTTTCGAGCAGCAATGCCTTTCTTATTTTATCTTCCGAAGAACCCGCTTTTGGCGGCTATTCTCCGGGATATGTTCATTAAAGTACCTGGATACCTTCTTCGCGGGCCTGTTCTTCTCCTGAAGGAGTGATCAGTTTGTAACCCTTACCGTGGATGTTGATGATTTCGATTCCGGGATCATCTTTCAACAATTTACGAAGTTTAGTGATATACACATCCATACTGCGGGCATTGAAGTAGTTATCGTCTACCCAAATAGTTTTCAGTGCATAATTACGTTCCAGAATTTCATTCGCATGAGCACATAACAGGCTCAGCAGTTCGCATTCTTTAGTAGTCAGCTTAGTCACTTTGTCACCGATAGCCAGTGTTTGTTTCTGCGTATCGAATAAGAAATTCCCCAGCTTGTAGAAAGGAATGTCTTTCATCTTCTTGCCTTTCACACGGCGAAGGATTGCTTCGATACGAAGCAAGAGTTCTTCCATGCTGAACGGTTTTGTCAGATAGTCGTCTGCACCGATCTTGAATCCTTCCAGAATATCTTCCTTCATCGTCTTTGCAGTAAGGAAAATAATTGGAATATCAGGATTTATAGAACGGATCTCCTGTGCAAGAGTGAAACCGTCTTTTTTCGGCATCATCACGTCTAATACGCAAAGATCATATTTGCCTTTGGTGAAACCTTTGTAACCAGCTTCTCCGTCAGAGAAAAGATCTGTTACATAACCTTTTGCCTGTAAGTATTCTCTTAATAGCATACCCAGGTTTTCGTCGTCTTCACAAAAGAAGATTTTCAGTTTTTCTTCCATAACTAACTTTTTATAAGAGGTAAAGTAATAATAAATTTTGTTCCTACATTTCCGGGTCCCATTTCAGCACGGATCGTACCTTTATGGTCCTCGATAATCTTACGGACGTAAGCCAGTCCCAAACCGAAACCTTTTACATCGTGTACATTCCCTGTCGGTACGCGGAAGAAGCGGTCGAATACTTTCTTAAGGTATTCCTTCTTGATTCCTATACCATTGTCTTCAACGGAGATCAGCAGCTTTCCGTTGTTGTCGTTCCAGGTTCTTACCATCAATGTAAGCGGCACTTCCGGACGGCGGTATTTTACTGCGTTGTCCATCAGGTTAAACAATACATTGGTGATATGCATTTCATCTACGTAGATGGACGAATCGGTTGCCTGCAAGTCAATGTCGAGTGAGCCATCATACTTTTCTACTTTCAGGACGAAGGTGTTCGCTACGCTGATCACCAGGTCGTTTGCATCTACTTCTTTCAGTTTGAATGCTGCTTTCTGCCGTTCGAACAATGACATTTGAAGCACTTTTTCAACCAGGAAGCCTAATCGCTTCGTTTCATCATTTATCACGCCTGATATATGTTTGAATACATCGGGGCTTTTCGTTATATCCGAGTCTTTCAACATCTGTGCCGCCAGCGAGATAGTGGAAACCGGAGTTTTCAGCTCGTGCGTCATATTGTTGATAAAGTCGTTCTTCATTTCTGACAGTCTCTTCTGGCGGAATACAATATATATGGTAAAGATAAATGTTACCAACAGTATCAGCGAGAAAAGAACAGACGGTACAATAAATGTTACAGAACTTGAAATATAGTCACCTTTTGTAGGGAAGTATACTTTCAGATAATTCAGCTTTGAGGGAGGATCGTTCGGGAACAATACGTACGTAATTATATCAGACGCAATAGGTTCCTTCTTTATTTCCCCACTCTGGTACACGGTTTTCCCGTCTTTGTTTATAACAAAAAATATGAACGGCAGGTTCAAACCATTGTTAATAAATTCTGATTTTAAGTAATTGTTCAACTTCTTAAAATCGACACGCTCCTGAATCGGTTTAAGGTTTGCCGTATTTAATATATTCACCAAAACTTCCTGCATCAAAGCATTCTGATATTTAAGACGACGCATAAGTGTTTTTTGCAGATCCTGGGACGTACTGATAATATTATTGGACGTTTGTTTTTTGTCCAGCGATGACAGCGGTTCGAATTTCTGACTGAAACTGTGTAGCTGATCTATTTGCAGTATATTACCGTTGGCATCCTTTATTTGTAGTTTCTGCTGGGTGATTGTCTGAGCAATCTCTTGGGGATCCTGGTTATTTTGCAGATAATAACTCTCGTCACGCTTAAGATCTTCTTCCAGATATCTCTGCGTTTCATCCAACTCCAGGTTTTTTGAGACCTGGTGCAGGCTTCTTTTGACTGTTTCATTGAATTGCTCGCTGCTTTTTTTGAGTATGATGCTCACGTACTTAACCTGTAGGAAAAGCAAACCAGCAAAAGCAAATGCCATCACAACTGCGAGTAACCAAATCGTAGATTTCCTCATTCTAAATACTTTCTCTTTTTAACAGAACAAATAACGCTCATTTTAGTTTAATATTTACACAAAAAAGGTAAAAATAGTGGGTTGTTTATATTAAAAAAGGTTTACCGAATACTCCGGTTTTCTTCTTATTGTCTTTTAAAACAACCGTTTATGCTAATTAACATCTGTCTGTGTATATATATGCATCTTCATTTCTGTTTATAAAAACATAATTATTGATTATTTTGTTTCAACTTATGCAAAAAATATGAATTCTGATGGAAGAATTCGCATCTCCATGTTCGTGCATACGCGTCAGATAGTATAATGTATAACGGATACAGGTGCTGTTTTATTTTATCCGGCAGTAAAGAACATATGGCTTAAGTACTTGAAACTTCTTAAAAACTTTTGCCGAATGCATTCAAATTTAATTATTAGCTATATCTTTGCTGCTGACAAGAGTTATGCAAGATGGCACAAGAAGGTATTACACAAATTGATGTAAAACAGGTATTACAGCAGAAAACGCCCTCCGTGGCCGGTAAAATACCCGGTTTTATTGTCAATTATCTGATTCGTACCATTCATCAGGACGAACTGAATGATATCCTAACCCGTTATCATGATAAGGATGGGGTTGATTTTATGCAGGAACTGATCGGTTATTTTGACCTGACCCTGGAACTGGTGAACGAAGAGAACATCCCGGCGGAAGGCCGCTATATTTTTGCTTCCAACCATCCGTTGGGAGGGCTTGACGGTATCTGCCTCTCGGCAGTGATCGGACGGCATTATGACGGAAAGATCCGTTACCTGGTCAATGACCTGCTTCTCTACTTGTCAAATCTAAGGTCCATCTTTGTCCCTATCAACAAACATGGTGCGCAGGGTAAAAACAATGCCCGGCTGATCGACGAGGCTTATGCTTCCGAAAATCAGATCGTGACGTTCCCCGCAGGACTTTGTTCGCGCAAGATAAACGGACAGATACAGGATACCGACTGGAAGAAATCGTTTATCCAGAAGGCAGTCGAACATCAGCGGGATGTCGTTCCAGTATATTTCGAAGGAAGAAACTCTAATTTCTTCTATCGGTTGGCAAATCTGCGCAAGAGGTTGGGTATAAAGATGAACTATGAAATGATTTATTTGCCGGATGAGATGTTCCGGTCTAAGCATAAAACGTTCCGTATCCATTTTGGCAAGCCTGTCCCGTGGCAGACTTTCGATAGCAGCAAGAAGCCGGCCGAATGGGCTGAGTGGGTGAAGGAACTTGCTTATAATCTCAGGAAAACATAGACTCTATAATATATGCAAGACATTATTAAGCCGATTGATCGTGCTCTTCTGGAGTCGGAGTTGACGAAAGAAAAGAAACTCCGCAGCACGAATAAGTCAAACAATGAAATATATATTGTTACAGCCCACGACGCTCCCCATGTGATGCAGGAGATCGGGCGTCTGCGGGAAATCGCATTTCGTTATTATGGTGGGGGAACGGGGTTCCCGGTAGATATCGACGAGTTCGATACGATGGAGGACGCTTATCGGCAGTTGATTGTCTGGAGTCCGGAAGATGAGCAGATCCTGGGCGGTTACCGTTTCCTGTGCGGTTCGGATGTCAAGTTCGATGAGAACGGGAAGCCGATGCTGGCTACTTCGCATCTGTTTAATTTCTCGGAAAAGTTTAATAAAGAGTTCCTCCCTTATACGGTCGAGTTGGGCCGTTCTTTCGTTACTTTGGAATATCAGTCTACACGTGCTGGCGCAAAAGGATTGTTTGTGTTGGATAATTTGTGGGATGGATTGGGAGCTTTGTCGGTAGTCGATCCGAGTTTGCAATATTATTTCGGGAAGGTGACGATGTATAATACGTATAATACGGAAGCACGTAATATGATTCTTTATTTTCTGGGGATGCACTTTCCGGATGCGGATAAGCTGGTGACTCCGGTCTATCCGTTGGAAACCGATACGGACATAGAGAAGATGAAGGAGTTGTTCCGTTATGATAACTTCAAGGACAATTATAAGGTATTGAATCAGGAAGTACGTAAATTCGGTATCAATGTGCCGCCGCTGGTGAATGCCTATATGAGCCTTTCACCGAAGATGCGCGTGTTCGGGACGGCTATCAACCATGAATTTGGGGATGTGGAAGAGACCGGTATCCTGATTGCGATCAATGAGATTCTGGAAGACAAGAAAAAACGTCATATAGAAACTTATCTGAAAGAGGAAGGCCAGACGGCTGATCTGATAAGAAAAGCGGAATAACCTAGGGATGATTTCTGTTCACGAGGGCCTCATAAATGTTTTTGACGCCCTCGTGAATGTTTATCAGGCACATCTATATTGGCACTAACCCAATTTTTCCTGTTCCTTTTGTTTTCTCCACTCCTCAGCTACTTCGACCAGGCTTTCATACCATTTCTCGCCGAACTTGCGGATAAGCGGTTCTTTCAGGAACTTATATAAGGGTAGTTTCTCTTTTTGTCCTAATATTTCTGCCGCTTTACATATTTTCCAACGGTCGTAGTTGACAGCCCGGAAGTCTTTGTATTGGGTTACACGGACAGGATAGAGATGGCAGGATACCGGCTTGTAAAAGGACAGTTTCCCTTCACGGTAGGCTTTCTCGATAGCACATTTACAAGTACCGTCGCTGTCATAACAGGTAAATACACAATCTTTGTTGTCAACGATGGAGGTGACGATATCACCTTCGCAGTCGATATAGGCTACGCCTTGTTTGTTGATAATTGCCTGGGCTTCGGGTGACAGGTCGTTCCATACGACCGGAAGCGCTTTCTCCAGTTTGGCAATCTCGCTTTTCTCAAGCGGGGCACCGGAATCACCTTCCACACAGCAAATGCCTTTGCACTGGGCAAGGTCGCAGATGAAATTTGCCTCGATCAGGTCCAGGCTGACCAGGGTGTCGTCTATTTGGATCATTTTGTTATCAGGGAAGAGGTAATAAATACCCCTCTTCAGGGAGGACATGAGGGTTTGTTATTGAAGTTTACACACCCCCTGCCCCCTCTCAAGAGGGGAAAAGTTACTATTGGTACAATAATTATTTGATCAATGATTTTCCTGTCATTTCTTTCGGTTGCTTCAGACCCATGATATGAAGGATTGAAGGAGCAACGTCTGCCAGGATACCGTCTTCAACTTTAGCGTCTTTGTTTTCTGTTACATAAACGAATGGAACAGGATTCAAAGAGTGAGCAGTGTTGGGTGTGCCGTCTTCGTTCAAAGCATGGTCGGCATTACCGTGGTCGGCAATGATGATTACTTCGTAGCCATTAGCCTTAGCTGCTTCGACTGTGTCGTTCAGGCAAGCGTCGATAGTAACAACAGCCTTTTCGATGGCTGAGTAAATGCCGGTGTGGCCTACCATGTCGCCATTTGCATAGTTACAAACGATATAGTCATATTTCTTTGTGTAGATGGCTTCAACCAGTTTGTCTTTTACCTCGAAAGCACTCATTTCCGGTTTCAGGTCGTAAGTGGCCACTTTCGGAGACGGAACCAGGATACGGTCTTCACCTTCGAACGGAGTTTCGCGTCCGCCGTTGAAGAAGAAAGTAACGTGTGCATATTTTTCTGTTTCGGCAATGTGCAGCTGTGTTTTACCGACTGATGCCAGAAATTCGCCCAGTGTATTTTCTACATTGTCCTTGTCGAACAGGATATGAACGCCTTCGAAACTAGCATCGTACGGAGTCATACAGAAATACTGCAAGTTCGGAATAGTCTTCATTCCGGCTTCCGGCATATCCTGTTGAGTCAGGACGACTGTCAGTTCTTTGGCACGGTCGTTACGGTAGTTGAAGAAGATCACAACGTCGCCTTCTTCGATAGTCGCTACCGGCTTACCGTTTTCTACGTGTACGATCGGTTTGATAAATTCGTCTGTTACACCTTCTGCGTATGACTCTTCCATTGCCTGAACCATGTCTTCGCAAGGTTTACCCGTGCCGTTCACGATCAGGTCGTAAGCCTCTTTTACGCGTTCCCAACGTTTGTCACGGTCCATTGCATAGTAACGGCCGATGATGGAAGCGATCTTTCCGCCTGTTGTTTGCAGGTGATTTTCCAGCTGTTCGATAAAGCCTTTACCGCTTCTCGGGTCCGTGTCGCGACCGTCCATAAAGCAATGAACATATGCTTTGTCGATTCCGTATTCTTTGGCGATATCCGCCAGCTTGAACAGGTGTTCCAATGAGCTGTGTACACCACCGTCGGAAACCAGTCCCATGAAATGGATCTGTTTGCCGTTTTCTTTGGCGTAGCTGTAAGCACGTTTGATTTCCGGATTATCGAGGATTGTGTTCTGGCGGCATGCGATATTGATCTTCACCAGATCCTGGTAAACGATGCGGCCGGCACCGATATTAAGGTGGCCAACTTCCGAGTTACCCATCTGTCCGTCAGGTAAACCAACATTTTCGCCGGAAGCCTGCAACTGAGAGTTTGGGTATGTTTTCAACAGTTCGTCCCAGTAAGGAGTGGGAGTGTTGTAGATTACATCATCTTTACCACGGTCGCCGATTCCCCAGCCATCGCAGATTAGTAAAAGTGCTTTCTTGCTCATGATTGCCTTGTTTATATTGTTTATACTTATTAAATATCTAATACCGGGCACAAAGATAAGCATTTCTGATGTAATATTATTTGCCTTTAAAGTATTACTTTTGCAGGTAGATATGGAAAAGAAGATATACGACAACGATCTGGGAACCATCCTTCTCCGTACTGCCCCGCGAGCTACCCGTTATACGCTGAAAATATCAAAGGGAATGATCACTGCCACTATGCCGGTCGGGGGTGATGAGGGGAGAATGTTGTCCTTTATTGAAGAGAACCGGCAAAAACTTCTGAACGCTCTGAAAAAGCATCCGGCACGTCCGTTGCTGAATGAAACTGCCAGATTGGAAACAACTACTTTCCTGCTACATATTTTCCGGACGGAACGTGCCAATTTTTATATGAAATTGGACAACAGTATCCTGCATATCGCCTGTCCGCTGGAAACCCGGTTTGAATCGGACGAGGTTCAGCTCATATTGAAAGGTTTTCTGGAGAAGGCATTGCGGCATGAGGCGAAACGTCTGTTGCCGGACCGTCTGAAGACGTTGGCAGACCGGTATAAATTGACTTTCACGAGCGTACGGATCATGAACAGCAAAACCCGCTGGGGAAGTTGCAGTACGCATAAAAGTATCAATCTCTCCCTTTCGCTCATGCTGCTTCCCTGGCATCTGATCGATTACGTCCTGCTTCACGAACTTTGCCATACGGTAGAGATGAACCACAGCGACCGTTTCTGGAAACTCCTGAATGAGATAACGGAAAACAGGGCGTTAATGCTCCGTCAGGAGTTGAAGAAATACTCCATATTGTAGCATCTTCCTCCTTCACGCTTTATGCGCCGGGAGGCACCGGTGTTGTATTGCGTTTACTGTGCCAGTGAGAACCGTAATGCAACACCGTAGTTGGAGTTGGATGTCGGATAAGATGCATTCGAGATCAGCGGCTCATTGATCTGCAAGTCGTAGAAAGCACGCAGTGTCAGCGCACGGCTCAATCCGTAATCGGCTGAGAACTGGATCGTTTTGGCAATGTTACCGCTGGTTGCCTGTGTGAAGCTATCCTCGATCTTACGGATCAATGACTGCATCTTGTTGTATGAGAAGTCCAGACGCACGGTCAGGTCATTGCTGAAATCACGCGTTTTCTTCATCTTCAATATCTTGTTGAACTCGGCGAACTTATATCCCAGTCCGATGGTATACTTATTCGAAAGCGCTTCCACAATCTGGTAAGACGAGATATTCAGGTTCAGATTACGCGTTGTCGTGTAATCGGCACGGATCGTGATATTGTTCAACATGGTCGCATCCACTCCCAGCAACGGGCTGAAACTCTCCGTCAGGCTGACGGAAGAGATGGAGTAAGGTGAAGACGGGATAGGAGCTTCGGAAGCATTCTGTGTAAATCCGAGGTTGTCACCCAGTCCGGCATCCACCCAGGTCGAATAAGTTTCGTAGGCACCGACATTGTAAGTACAGCGATACTGATGGGTCAGCATGACCGACTTGAAATGTTTCTTTATGGCCGGAATGCGGATCAGTCCGTCGTAGGTGATACGCCAGTTCGGCAGCATGCTGCGGATAGCCGGGAACGGGGAGGATGAAATCTTATTAGGATCTTTCCCTGTATAAGCGGCCAGGAAGGCCGGGATCAGTACATCGGCCGAGTTATGGCTGACTCCGCCGCCATGTTCTTTATTATATTCTTTACCTCCGTATTGAGATTGTCCCAGGAAACCGGAATTCGGATAGGTTGTTCCTGTATAGCGGCTTTCGAGGCGGTTCGCAATAGTCTCACGGTATTCGATAAACTTATTGAATGTTTCCGATGCATAGTTATTACTTGCATTGCCGACGCCTTTGAAGAAACTACCCAATGCGACAGTCGTCATCGTAAAATTTCCTCCGGCCAGTTCCGGCATACCGGGATACATATATTGTATATCGGTGTTGCGGGTATCGACGCGGTTGGCATTCAGGTCGATCTTCAGTCCGGTGATAGGCTCCAGGTTCGCCCGGATATTCAGGTTTTTGGCACTGCTCATGACGGCCGGATTGACATTGCTGGTGTTTTCAACCAGCCAGCCACGGTCTTTGGCATCGTAGAGAAAGTCCCGGTTCACGGCTCCGAAAGCAAAGCCAAGTCCCGGTGTCAGGCCGAAAGGCGAGCGGCCCTGTCCGAAGATATCACCGATCATTGGGGAGAATCCCGGAACCGACATACCGTCGGTCGTCGCATACTGGATATTGATACGGCGTATCATCATCAGGAAGCGGCTGCCATATTCTGCCGTTTTGTAGAGGAAGTCTTCCGTCGCTTTCGGACCCGGCTTGATAGTCAGTTTCAAATGAGCCGTATCCTGGTTCAGGATCATTACCTGTGCAAAGTTGATCGGCTTGTATTTGATGGCATAGACTTTGCCGTCGGCTCCGCGGGCGGTAATGCGCACCTTCTTGGTGAACATACCGTGTTGTACGACTGTTCCGCTGTCCATATTCAGTTGGATATCTCTTTCCAGTTTGATCTCTTTCTGTTCTTTCTTTTTGGTCGTGGTACGGGTGGCCGAGAACTTCTGGTTCACTTTCTTCAGGAACTTGTTCTTGTTGTAAAGCGATTGCAAGTTCAGGCTACCCTGCCAGTCGATCTGGCGCTGGTTGGTAATCGTGTTACCGAGCTCATATTCGGTGTTGGTAATGGCTCCACGGTCCCAGTTATACTGCGCGTTGTAAGTGACGGAACTGTTTACCCAATCCAATACCGGGATATACTGTAACGGCATATTCCAGGTCACGTTGAATGTCTGGTCGTATTTCAAAGGCGTACCCAGGTCGGCGATACTTTGTTTTACGGAATCTTTCCAGATCTGATACTTATCAGGGGCGAGATCTTTGTTCACCTGTACATACGGCTCTTCGATCCGGGCATTTGTTCCGGAGGTAAAGGTCATGTTCAGGCTGTTCGTGAAGTCCCAGCGCAGGCTGAAAGCACGGTCCCAGTAGAACTCGGAACTGAAGGTCACCTCAGGTTTGTAGCCGGTGTTTTCCAAGTCGCGCAGCTGCATTTCGTTATAGTTACGCATCATGGCTGTCTGGAAACTGATGTTCGACGGCAGGTAGTTCAGGCTGAACTGCTTGATGTAACGGGTGTAACCGTTGTTCTTCTTCAGCTTCTGGAACGGGCGGAACGGTTTCGCATACGGTGTGTAGTTGTAGGCGAAGTTACCGCGGTAATCCTTGGTCGTTTCATATTCCGTTTCCGGATTCTGCGTTTTCGTCTGGCTGAATGAATAGCCGATCGAGAAGTTTGCCGGGTCGTAAGGCATCGGGGTCTTGCTACGGATATCCGCTCTTACGTTATTGAATGAGATACTCTTGATGACGGTCTGGTCGACAGCCATACTCTTGATAGAGTCTTTTTCGGCTTTCGTGTCGACAGCGTCCAGGGCATCACTCAGTTTAATATCCTGATCGAGCGGGTTATATTTTGCTTTTGTCTGATCCTTGGAGTAGGCATAATACATCGGGATGCTGACCTTCGCTTTTTCCGGGAAGAATTTACCCCATTCGATGGTCGTAGCCACGTTGTATTGTGTGAAGTCGTCGATGCGGCGTTCTGCCAGTGACTGGTCGAGGGCACCGAAACCAGCTGTTTCGATACGTCCGCCCACATTGACCGTACCCAAGTCGGAGACAGCCACGTTCAGGTTGGCGTTGGCCGCCCAACCGCCTTCTTCGTTAAACTCGCTCAGACGGAGTTCGTTTATCCAGACTTCACCGCTTTTAACTACATTTTGTCGGTTACGGACACCGATCATGATCGTTTTTACTTCCGAGAGGCTCGGGTTACCTACGATGCTGATCGTGTTGCCATTCTCGTCCATTTCTGAATAGACGGTATTGAATGTAATACCTTTGTCTCCTGCCCGTTTCTTCTTGTTGCGGCTTAGTTTAAGGTTGGTCAATACTTCAAGACGGAAGTCAAGCATGTTTTCCGCCGGCCAGATTTCTACGGCCTCATAAGATCCTTTTACCGGGGTAACTTTCAGCGGAACTTCATATTCGTAGTAATTATTTTTATAGTCGGAACCTAAGCGAATGAATACAGACAAATCTCCGTTGGCAAGGGATGTGTAATTATCCGCATCTTCAGGCAATGCTTCTGCGTGGGTAAACAGTTGTAACCGTTTGTATTGACGTAGATCGTAATAAGTATTCTTGTAAACGGCACGTGCGTCCTTGGCAGCCAGGTCACTGACCTTCATGGATAATGCCTGTTCGTTCTGACGAGTCAGTTGAGGCTGGCTAGGGTCAGCAACACGGCTTACTCCCGGAGGTGTCATGTAAGGAATAGGAGTCCGTCGGCTGTTTTCTTCTATATTTACAGAAGATACTTCGAGTGTGCCATTGAATAATGGCGGAACTTTCGGGTCGGACAGATCCTGCTCGTATGAACGCCATTCACCGCGTACCAGTTCGAATGTTCCGAAACGCAGTACGGTCGGTTTAGAGAATTGCGTCATATACATACGCATAAAGCGAATGCTCTTGAAGTCGCTGATAGCTCCGACAGTACGGTTGTATTGCTTAACAGGGATTTTGAACAGGTACCATTTGGCCGGATTGTTTCTGTTGTTATTTTCGTTATCCCCATTTGGTAATTTGGGATAGGTCGTTTTCATATCCACAATGAAGTTCTTCCCTACTTTCAGGTCTTCCGGACGAATAGATACTTTATATTCGAAATACTTTTCGTTCTTGTTCATGGTGTTATCCTGATTCAGGTCTTCCACATCCGGATTTTTGGAGGCGGATGTGTCGTAACGTTCTCCTGAAGTTCCGCTTTCGGCGGAGTTGCCTTCAGTACCATTGTAACGTTTGTAACGGTTTAAGATACTGACAGTGTCTCTGTCTAATTCCGTACCACGGAAATAACGGTATTTGTCAGTACCCGGATTCCGCAGAGGAGAGTATTCATCTTGTAACATTGCATCTATTAACTCCGGCGATAACTTTGTCATAAGTTTTTCAATAAACTCCTTGTATGCCGGATAATCCCGTTCTTCCTCTGCCGACAAACCGTTGAGTCCGACGTCCTGTCTTGCACGTGCGCCTGACGTATTGTCGAAGGCATAGACTGTGCTCTGCTGCTTCGGAACAAGTCCCCAGACAGTGGAATCTACCCTGCTTCTGTCACCATCGATAGGTAATCCGTTTTCATAGAATTTCTTTCCGTCTTTCAGGACGTCTTCCGATATTTCGCCCAGGTTGAAATACAGGTCACCGCCTTTAGCCGTAATACCTTCTTGTTCTTCATAGAGATAAGGGTCGAGCATCCAGAATTCGATGTATTCGATATTGGCTGTTTCGAAGTCGCTTTGGTCGATCTTACGCATGATACCGCCCCAGCGATTTTCCGGCTTTTGTAATGTTCCGTCAGGATTGACAAAGTCGGCATCCAGGTTGTACGGACCACGTTCATTCGGGTAATAAGCCAGGTTGAGCGCCTGGATCGTACTTGTTTCATTGTAACCCTGGTCTCTGTCCGGGAACAATTCGTCTACATAAATGGCACGGACATAATGGTTGGATAATTGCTCTTTATCATTACGGATATGCGTCGGAGCCTGACTGGAATTTTTACGGTTGAATAACCCGTCCACATAATACCATGCCAGCAGTGCACGGTTTTTACCATATTCTATATCGTTTGTTTTGCTTGCTTCTGGGAAAAGGGCATTAGCGCTATTATCCCAAGGTACGCTGGCGAGTTTCCACGGATACGGGTTCAGCAGGTCGAAGCCGCTTTGTGTCGATTCGAAATCGTCCAGATAAGAGTAGCCTCCGCTATATTTGTTCTCATAATGACCGGCTATCAGGTGAGCAAATTCTCCGGTGAATGCTATCTGGCTGGGTTTTGTCAGGTTTAGCAACGGTAGTTTGTCAAATGTGTTTGTCAGCCATTGGCTTTCCGCCTTGTAGGCGATGTTGAATCCCCACAAGGTGTTTTTGATGGATTCGTCGCCAAATACCGTTTTGGTTGTCAACGGCATTTCAGACATATGCATAATGGTGGCCCCCAGCGAGAAGTCGGGATTGAACTGGTAGTTGAGGTCCAGTCCCATCATTGTTTTTCGCTGCATATTGTAGGCCGTCTGGTTTTCCAGCGAAACGCTGACAGGAGTTCCGGCAGCAATGATACTTTCATTCAGGATAGTAACGGTTCCCGATGTATAATCGACCGTATAGTCCACATTTTCCGTCAGTGTGGCACCTGCTGCCGTTACGCGTACCGAACCGCGTGCCACGTTGCTGGCTCCCAATTGTATTTCGGATGCGGAAGAGGCCTTATATTCTCCCCGCATAATGAATTTGTTCTTTTCAGCGATCTGACGGGCGGCTGTCTGGGTCGTATCGTATAATTCCTGGAATACATATTTATCGGCAATTGCCGGGCTGACAACTTTTTCCAGTTTTTCTTTCAGGCTGGAACCGAAAGGCTCGATGGTCGGGAAAATCACCCTACCGGTGGACGCCTGTACGGTGTATCCTTCCACAAAGTCGAAATATCCGTCCGGATGCGATTCGTTCTGGGCGTTCAGGCGGTCTGCTCCCATCAGGCGTATCCAGATTTGTCTGGACAACGTGTCGGTACGTGCTTCCGGCAGATAGTTTATATAAGTACCGGTCGTATCGCTTTGGTACATGACATCCAGGCGGAACTTTTCTTTCTGGACAGAGTAAGCACCCAGGGAATAGATATTCTTCATCATCAAATCCCAATATTTCATGGGGGGAGACATATTCGTGCCTCTCAGTAACTTCACATACAGGCAGTTGCTGGGATTTGTCGGATTGCTGTCGGAAAACTCGCCGACTCTTCCTGTCCGTTTTCCACTGGCATCGGAATATTCATATTCAAAGGCCACGGCCAGCATCTGTCCTTCCTGTAAACTCATATTCAAGGACAGATATCCCAGTTGTTTGTCGTAGATATATTCGGAGTTCGGATCCAGCAAGCGGGCATTCTCTATGGCTTCATATTCGGAACCTCCGGTGAATCCGGTTAATACGCTTTCTACATCGCTGATTTGACGGGCACCGGAATAGGTGGTGGTCATTTGGTTGTATAGGTCATTCGCATTATTGGCAGGATATGATCCGTCCTTAATCGGGAATGCACCGGGATTTGCCATATAGGCTGCGTCGTTTTCACCGATGTCGGTAAAAGCGACGATGTTACGAGCCTGGTCATAGTTACCTCTTGTGTTGGTCACCCAAACTTCCAGTCGGGTAATATTCAGAGTCGCTTTTATCTGAGGCAATTGGCTGACAGCGTCGTTGTATCTGTTGCGGAAGTAGTGTGCCAGGAAGAAGTGGCGGTTCGCATCATACTCATCGATCTTCAGTTCAAAATCCTTGGTCTGTACGCCACCTTTGGAGTTTACTGTTTTTGATTCCGAGTTCTGCTGTGCGAACAACGCGTTCACCCTCAGTTTACCGAACTGAAGGTCTGCTTTCATACCGAACAGGGCAGCTCCACCGTTGATCAGCGAGTTACTTGTCGTCATCGACACGTTACCGGCTTCCAGTGATTTGATGATCTCATCCTCTTCGCCCGTATAAGCCAGTTTCAGCTTTTTGGAATCGAAGTCGAAAGAGGTTTCCGTATTGTAGTTCATGTCGAAATTCACTTTCGAACCGACGGAGGCCTGTACATTCAACTGCACACTTTCGTCGAAGTTGAAAATGGTATTGCTGCGGGCGCGTTCGGGAAGTGAAGGGTCTTTCGTGCTGTTCCGCTTCAAGCCTAATGTGACTTCGGCCGACCCTTGTGTCTTTACACGTACACCTCCGGGACCGAATATACGTTCTGCCGCACCGATACCGAACTGCATATCTGCCAGGTTAAACTTCTTGTCTGCTTCCTTCTGAAACTCTTCTTCGTTTTTCTGGCGGTAGTAAGAACGGAGCGATTCCTGCATGCTGTATTTCTGATATTCTTCCGGACTCAGGTCGATCGGAGTGATCAGGTCTTTCTCCCCTAAACGGGAGCGGACAACATATCGTCCGGTCCTGATATCGTATTCAACGAAGGTTTTCACGTTTTCCGGATCGCGTAAATCTACCGGGGATTTTTTCAAGAGGTCTTTATAGGTTTCATCACCCTCCGGCACGGTTTTGGATACCGGATAGCGGGTTGCCGGGACAGTATCCTTCCCGTCGGGCATGTCATCTTGTCCTTCAAGCAACTGGATATCCGGCAAGGACGCCGTATAAGTCAGGTAATTGGCATTCAGCGAGAGCATGCCGATCCCGAATAGCAGTATTGTAACCCAGATAAGATATTTAAGAGTCTTCTTTTTCATTTTAAACTGTCAACTGTCACTTGTAAGGGCGGTTCGCGAACAGCCCCTACCTGTCAACTATTAAAGCATTCTGAGTGCACTTTTTATCACTTGTTCCACAGCCAGCATCGGCGAGGTTTTCAGTATTGAACTGACTGCCTTTTGTGAAGCAGCCTTTTGGAATCCCAGCATAACCAGGGCGGCCACCGCTTCTTCGGCCACCGCACCGTTTCCTACCGTGGCAGCCGTTCCCGTCCCAACCGTCGAATCGCCGGCTTTCACCTTGTTTTTCAGGTCGACCAGGATACGTTGAGCAGTTTTTTGTCCGATGCCTTTTACCGAGGTCAGCGCCGTTTCGTTTTTGTTGGCGATAACCTGGATCAGTTCGGAAGGAGGAAGAGATGACAGGATCATACGTGCCGTATTAGGACCGACGCCGGATACCGATGTCAGTAATAAAAACAACTCGCGTTCAGCCTTTTGGGCGAAACCGAACAGCAGGTGGGCATCTTCACGTATTACTTCATATACGTAAATTTTCCCGGTTGGTTTACCGCTGAATGCGCTGTATGTGGTCAGAGATATGTTAAGTTCGTAGCCAATCCCTGCACATTCGATGATCATCTGTGTGGGAGTCAGTTCTACGATATCCCCCTTAATATATTCTATCATTTTGCGTCTCTTCTAGTTATTCGTACCTATTATAACGCAAAATTAAGCAAAAGCGTATATCAGACCTAAAGAAATATTCAAATAGGTGAATAATTATTCTCTTCCCGGATGTTCGGTAGTGAAGGTTTCGAAGCAGCCGCGATCTTGCAGGGTGACATAGCAGCGGCGGTTGTCAGGACCTCCGAATGTGATGTTGGAGGGCTTTTTGCCTTTCAGTTGTATTTCGCGGATCAGCTTGCCCTTCGGATTTATAACGGCTACCGTTCCTTTGTCGTAGCGGCAGAGATACAGGTTGCCTTTCACATCGCAACGGATTCCGTCCATGCCGAAGCCTTCGAAGGTGTGGAAAAGCCGTTTGTTTTTGAGTGTCCCGTCCGGCTTGATATCATAGATCCATACTTTGAGTTGTGCAGACTCGTTAACATAAAGTTTTTTACCGTCCGGGCTGACATCGATGCCGTTGGTCGTCCCCATATCGCTTTCCAGCAGAGTCACTTTACCGTCGGGAGTGATCAGCCAGAGTTGCCCTTTCTGGTTCGGCCAGTCCGGATCGCTGGCATAGAGATTGCCGCCCGGGGCGAGGGCGATGTCGTTGGGCTGGTTCATCCGGGACTCATGTGCATACGTGCTGATCGCTTTGGTCTGCATGTCGACTTTCAGGATGTTATGACCGGTGTAATCGGCAACCAGCATGTCTCCAGCCTTGTTGAAGCGGATGCCGTTGCCTGTCGAACCTTCGGGGAGCGTCACGAAGCATTCGTGCGAGCCGTCCGGACGTACAATGCCTATCGTTCCTTCTTTTCCGTAGTTAACGGCATACAGATTGCCGGCTTTGTCGGTGGCCGGACCTTCTATTCCGTTGGTGAAAGTACCTTCCGGCAGTAAATCGGCTGTTTCCCGCTGTTCGTAGGTCTGAGCCCCGGCTGCCAGTCCTACGAACAGGCAACTCATGATTGTAAGGAACATTGTACGTGTTTTCATATCAAATCTATTTTATTGTTTCCAGAATCCCGGAACAAGTAATGTCAATACAGTAAATATCTCCAAACGTCCTGTCATCATCAGTAAGGAAAGGAACCATTTGGATACGACCGGAACTTCCGAGAAGTTGTCTACCGGCCCCAGTTTGCCCAGTCCCGGCCCGACATTGCTGATGGCTGAGACGGCAGCACCGATCGACTCTTCAAAGCCCAACCCGTCGAGCATCAGCACGGCACAGCTGAGTACGATCAGTGACATATAGGCAAAAGCGAAAGCCAGTACGCGGTGTACGACCTCGCCGGATACGATATGTGAATCCATCCTTACCGGGATAATGGCATGTGGATGGGTTTGTTTCTTGAATTCGTTGAACAGGTTTTTGGAAAGGATCACGAAACGTCCCATCTTCAGCCCTCCGCAGGTCGAGCCAGCGCAACCGCAGATGAACATCAGTATCAGGGCGATCATCCAGAAGAAAGGTCCCCAGGGAATATAATTCTCTGTCGCGAAGCCGCAGGTCGAAACCAGCGTAACCACCTGGAATGCAGCCTGCCGGAAAGCTGTCGGGAAGTCTGTAAAGAATCCGTGATACATGATCCAGCCGGTTGTTATTCCCGTCATGATCAGGACGAACCAGAAGAACCAGCGAAACTCTTCATCGAAAAACAACTTCTTTATATTTCCGTTCAGGCAGAAATAGATCAGGGTGATATTAGTTGCCCCGATAAACATAAATATCGTGATAACATATTCTATATAAGCCGAATGCCAATAAGCGATACTGGCGTTCTTGGTGGAATATCCGCCGGTAGAAATCGCTGTCAGGGCATGGTTTACCGCGTCATATAAATTCATCGGGCCTATCCATAACAACCCGATCAGCAGGACGGTAAGGAACACATAAACCCCCCACAGGCGTTTGGCGACCTGTGTTACACGCGGACGGAACCGTTCGTGTGTGATCCCCGGTGTTTCGGCATTAAACATCTGTGTCGCTCCGCCTCCCAGGATAGGCATCAATGCTACGGTAAATACGATCATACCGATACCTCCCTGCCATTGAGTGAGGCTTCGCCAGAACAGGACGCCTTTAGGTAGAGCTTCTATATCGGTGAGAATAGTCGATCCGGTGGTCGTGAAGCCTGACATGGTTTCAAAGAAAGCATCCGTTATATTGTCGATATATCCTCCCAAATAGAAAGGCAACATTCCCAGCAACGAGAGCAGCAACCAGGTAAGCGTAACCGTCAGCATCCCTTCCCGTCGGCCGGCTGTATATTCGTTTGCACGGAAACCAATGGCATAGAGCGATATGCCGACCCCGAACAGGATTCCGCTGGAGATAAGCAATGGATAGAAATCGCCTCCTTTGTACAGGAAAGCGACCACTGTTGCCATCAGCATAAACAGTGTTTCGAGGATGCACATCATCCCCAACATTTTTATTATGAAACGTATATTCAGTAACATACTAAAACATACTAATTAAAATAATCTTCCAGTTTACGCATGGCAGTCTCCAGGCAGAATACCACCACGTGGTCGTATGCCTGTATCTGTGTGTCACCCTTAATCATCATCGGTTCGCCGTCGCGTATCAGTCCGCCCAGCGTCAGGTCTTTCGGCAGGTGCAGGTCTTTCACCTGTTTGCGGGTGATCTTCGAATCGGGGCGTGCCACCAACTCGGCCACGTCGGCATTGGCAAAGGTCAGGAACTTCACGTTCGACACGTCGGCATCCAGCAGGAACTGATAGATATGACTGGCGGCAATCAGCTTCTTGTTGATTACCGAACCGATATCCATATTCTCGGCCAGCGGGATATAGTCGATATTCTCGATCTTGGCGACTGTCTTGAATACGCCGAAACGTTTGGCAGCCAGGCAAGCCAGGATATTCGTACTCGAATTGTCTGTCAAAGCGACAAACGCCTGTGCGTCTTTGATCCCTTCCTGCATCAGTAGCTCCGTGTCGCGTCCGTCTCCGTTGATGATCAGGACATTGCTCGGTACTACCTCGGCTATGCGGTGACTTTTCTCTTTGTTTGTTTCCAGTATCTTTACGCGGATATTGTTCGGCAGATACTGGCTGGTGCGGATAGCGATGCGGCTGCCTCCCATGATAAAGATTTTCTTTACTTCCGGGTCTTTCTTGCCGGCATGCATCTGCACGTCTTTGATATGTTCTTTGGTCGTCGTAAAGAAAACGATATCGCCGGGCAGGACAAGGTCGGTACCGCGGGGGATAATCGTTTCATATTGCCGTTTGATGGCAACGATATGGTACAGCTTCTGTTCGTTCAGCAGTTCGGCCAGTTGTTTGTTCACCAGGCGGGAGTTTTCGCGAACCTTCACCCCGATCAGGATCAGGGCTCCTCCGAACAGTTCCCAGTACTGGCGTGTCCACGGGCGGCGTATCGCGTTGACGATCTCTTTGGCTGCCAACATTTCCGGATAGATCATCGAGTGGATGCCCAGCTTTTCGAACAGTTCTTTGTTTTTGGGCAACAGATATTCGTAGTTGTTGATACGTGCCAGAGTTTTGCGTGCTCCCAGCTTGGAGGCCAGGATACTTGCCGCAATATTCGTTGTCTCTTCCGGAGTAACGCTGACGAACAGGTCTGTTTTTTTTATGCCGGCTTCTTCCAGGTCGCGGATCGAAGTCGGATTACCAACCATAGGAAGTATCTCCATATTGGTGTTGGTGATGTTCAACCGTTCCTCACTCGGGTCCATCAGGATGATATCCTGTTTTTCCTGCGATAACATCTTTGCAAGATGCGTACCCACTTCGCCTGCCCCGGCAATAATAATTTTCATTTTATCAATTGTTACTCATTCCACCTGCCGCATCGTCCGGCAAATCGTCATTAATAATTAATCGTTCATCATCTTTCGGATTTCTCCGGCTATGCTGCCGGCATCCAGGCCGCACAATTTGTATAACTCGGGGATCGACCCGTGTTCAATGAATGTGTCGGGTATACCGATGCGTTTCACCCGCGGAGTATATCCGTTGTCTGCCATAAATTCAAGAACCGCACTACCCAGTCCGCCTTTTGCTACACCGTTCTCTACGGTAATGACGCGTTTGAACTTTTTGCCTATTTCGTCCAGTAATTCTTCATCGATCGGTTTCAGGTAAATCATGTCATAATGTGCAACCGATATTCCTTCACCGGCTACTTCTTCAATTGCTTTTATCACATCGTTTCCAATCGGTCCGATAGATAAAACAGCGATATCGTCTCCTTCGCTCAATTTCTTCCCTTTTCCGATGGGCAGGACATGCATTTCGTTACGCCAGTCCTTTTTCTCTCCTTTCCCTCGCGGATAACGGATTACGAACGTGCCCGTAGCCTCCTTGTAGCCTGTGTACATCAGGTTCCGCAAATCCAACTCGTTGAGTGGCGAGGCAACCGTCAGGTTGGGTATCGGACGGAGGTAAGCCAGGTCGAACACCCCGTGGTGCGTGGCGCCGTCTTCGCCGACCAGTCCGGCACGGTCCAGGCAGATCACCATATGCAGTTTTTGCAGAGCGACGTCGTGTATCAGGTTATCGTATGCCCGCTGCATGAAAGAGGAGTAGACATTGCAGAACGGGATCATTCCTTCTTTCGCCAGTCCGGCGGAGAAAGTCACCGAGTGACCTTCGGCTATCCCGACATCGAAGGCCCGTTGAGGGAATGCCTTCATCATATAGATCATGGAACTTCCGGTCGGCATGGCGGGAGTGATACCCACGATCCGCTCATCCTTTTCCGCCAGTTCCACCAGCGTATGTCCGAAGACGTCCTGATACAATTGCGGCTCATCCAGGTTGTGCACGATGATGCGCTGGCCTGTTTCTTTGTTGAACTTGCCCGGTGCATGCCATTCGGTAGCCGATTCCTCGGCAGGCTTGAACCCTTTTCCTTTCTTTGTCTTGATATGCAGTAGCTTGGGGCCTTGCAAGTCTTTTATATCGTTCAGCAGCTTTATCATGTAGTTCACGTCGTGCCCGTCTACGGGGCCGAAGTAACGGATGCTGAAACCTTCAAACAGATTATGTTGCTGGGTGAGCAGCGCTTTCAGGCTGTTGTTGAAACGCAGGATATTCCCCCGGCGGTCATTGTTGATGAGCTTCATCTTCCGCAGGCCGCGGTACACGTCGTAACGCATTTTGTTGTAGGCCTGGCTGGTCGTGATATCAACCAGATACTGACTCAATCCTCCGACGCAGTTGTCAATAGCCATATCGTTGTCGTTGAGGATAATCAGCAGGTTGTTGGGGTTGGCAGAGGCATTGTTCAGCCCTTCGAAGGCCAGTCCTCCGGTCATTGCCCCGTCGCCGATCACGGCTATTACGTGGCGGTCGTGTTCCTCCTTCAGTTCCGAGGCGACCGACATACCCATGGCTGCCGAAATGGAGTTGGAGGCATGTCCGGCAATGAAAGCGTCATACTCACTTTCTCCCGGGTTGGGGAAACCGCTGATTCCTTTGAATTTCCGGAGCGTATGGAAAGCCTCCCTGCGTCCGGTCAGGATTTTGTGCCCGTAAGCCTGATGTCCGACGTCCCAAACGATCCGGTCGTAGGGCGTATTGAAGACATAATGCAGGGCGACGGTCAGTTCGACAGTACCGAGGCTGGCTCCCAGATGGCCGGGGTTTTCAGAAAGTATATCTATTATGTATTGCCGCAACTCTTCACATACCTCGCCCAATTTCTCCTGAGGCAACTTGCGTAAATCCTCGGGATAATTAATGACGTTTAATATATGTTCATCCTTGCAATCTATCATGTCCGCTAATTTTTGTGGCAAATGTAAAGAATTAACGGCACATAAAATAGTTTTGGCAGCGCATTTTCTATTTCCCGCAGCCGGATTGGGGTAATTTGTCGAATAAATTGAATTTTATTTTAATGCTCCCGTTTTAGCTTCGCCCTTATCCGGCTAAGGCTTACCGGGGTGATTCCCAGATAGGAGGCGAGGCATTCCAGCGGCATTCTTTGCAGTAAATCCGGATTGTCTTTCAGCAGTTCCCTGTAACGTTCGGATGCGGTTGTAAACAGGAGGGAGATAAGCCTTTCCTCCGTTTGCAGGAATTCTGTTTCTGCAAATTTGCGTCCCCAGTTGGCGATATGTATATCTTCTTCGAATAACTCATAGAGTTCTTTGCGTTTCAGCATATACAGCACCGAGTTTTCCATCAGTTCGACAGTTTCATATCCTTGCTGGTTGTTCACGTAGCTTTTCAATGAAACGATGGTGCTGCCTTCCCTGCCGATCCAAAAGGTTACTTCTTTGCCGTCGACAGGGATATAAGCCCTTGCAATCCCTTTCTCGATAAAAAATAGATTTGTCTCGGTTTTGCCCGTTTCCAATATGAGGTGACCTTTAGGATATGTAACCTTTGACAAGAGCCTCTTCAGCTTGTCTACTGAAGATTCCGGCATCGGGTATATTTTGTTTATGATCTCGTGTATATCCATAGGTTATCCAATCGTTTTTACAAAAGTACTAAAAGTTACCTTTGAAAAAGGATTTTTTTGTAACCTTCTGCCGTTATTTCTTATCAAATGTAAAGAGCCGGTGAGAGGGGGGAGTTTAACTTTGCAGCCAAATTTAAAATATCGGAGTTTATGAGTTGGATTATATTGATTGTTGCGGGATTATTGGAGGTATGTTTTGCCTTTTGTCTGGGTAAGACCAAGGAGACGGTAGGAAATGAATATTATCTGTGGGGAATAGGATTTGTGGTCTCCGTAACTCTGAGTATGTATCTTTTGGCAAAAGCGACACAGACTTTACCGATAGGTACAGCTTATCCGGTATGGACCGGTATCGGAGCTGTCGGTACGGTGTTGGTCGGGATTCTTTTTTTTCATGAACCGGCTACTTTGGGACGGTTGTTTTTTATTACGACTTTAATCGTCTCCATCATAGGGTTGAAGATGGTTTGATTTCTTGAATTTTGGTTATCAGCAAAGTTTTCGGGAGCACCGCGAACTTTGCTGATCCATATAAATAAAGTGAGTGGATTACAAGTTGTCTATTTCTTCAATTGACAGACCTGTACACTGGGCGATCATTTCTGTGTTGACTCCCCGCTTTTTGAAATTGGCAGCGATAAGGCGTTGTTCCTCAGTCTTACCTTTTTCTTTCCCTATTTTGATCCCCTTTTCCACACCTTTCTCTTCCGCATAGTCAATCGTATTTTTATAATCGCGATAGCGTTTCAAGGCTTCATCATACAGGATACGTTCATCCTTGCTCAGATTAGCCACATCTGCCACTTCTAGCAATTTGTCGAAGACGGCTTTGCGTGCCTTAAAAGGCATTCTTTCCAATGTATCCATATGTTTTAATAAATATAACCAACGTTCAAAATCTGTTTCGCAATCATCCGGCTCTTTTGTAAACCAGGGGAGTTCCAAATAGACCTGGCGAATCTTGTCGCTAAACATACGCCCCGTATCACGGTCTGCCAATATAACATCAGTACGGAATTTGGAGTTTATCCCCATCTTATAGTTTAACAGAAATATGCCATACACCGGACATAAGCTAAACTTCCAGTCTTTTCCCTTTTCCCCTTGATTACTGATAGCCCGTGACAAGTAATAAATACCCCGGTCGTAAAAATAGGGTTGGGCTCCGTTTTGCATTTCGACCACAAACCAACCTCCTTTGTCATCCCTGCAATGAATGTCAAATATCACTCCCCGGTCCTCTATGGTTTCCGGTTGCTGGATAGGATTCAGGAAAGTGATGTCAATGATATGACGTTCATCTTTCAATAATTGATTCAGAAAATCAATTAATAACTCTTTGTGTACCTCTTGACCGAAGATACGGTGAAAACCGAAGTCGGTAAAGGGATTTATAAATTTCCCCATAACTAATGAATTTTGGTTGTCGTCCAATAACAGACGATGTGACAAAGGTAAAGATTATTTTAATAAACAATCGTTCTGAAGGGACTTTTTTTCGTATCTCCGTCCGTTTTTGCTGTTCGGCGAAGGCGAGTATGACTTCTGATATGACTGGTCAGACAGATTTGTGGGGAGAAAATTTGTAGAGTATGATTAATGCGGTTATGAGGGAGAATAATGCAGTCAGGTATTTGGGTAAGTCTGATTTCCTTTCTGCCTCTTTTCTGATCTCTTTTGTTTGTTTTGACTGCCTCTCCAATTGTTCCTCATATTGCCAGACGAGCGTTTGCAGGCTATCGCAGGTGGCAGCGACAAATAACGTGTCATGTAGGAAACGGATTTCAGCTGTTGCCTGTCCGCTTTTTTGGATAAAGGCGGCGCCGGCTGGCAACTCTTTGAGGGTTGCGACCGGAATGGAAAGGTCGGCACGGCTTTCGGGGATTCGGGCCGTTTGAACTGTCAGGCGGCTGGTTTGCAGCAGGCTGTCGGTCTGCTGGCAAAAGGAAGCGGTGTGCTTGCGGCTCGAACAATTTGCGAAAAATAAGATGATGAGAATGAATAGGCTGAATTTCATGGAGATTTTTAATGGTATGAATTTATAGGGTGTGTTTTGCAGTTGTCTCTTATTTATCCGTAAAGTACCTGCCGGCGGTTAAACCCTTCGCGATAAGACAGATGGAGGAACTTTTTGCGGCGGTAGAGGATTGCCTGGTCGAAATCGAGACCGGAGGCTTTCAATATCTCCAGCAGCTTTTCCGGCCCTTCGGCGATGTAGCAGTCGGCCGCTTCGCCTTTCGTATGTTGCGAGTTTTTGACTCCGCCGACCAGCAGGTTGACCGTTTCGTTGCGGTAGCCGCTTATGATGGCGATTGCACTGCCGTAGCGGTCGCGAAGCGGTTGAAGCAGATAGGTCGCGAGGTTTTTTAATGATTGGAAAGCCAGCGGGGCGGGTACGTTTTCAAGACCGTTTTCGACGGCAATCCGGCTGTAAGTGAGTTCTTCGAAGGTGAAATTTCTACTAAGGTTCATTGATTTTGTTTGTATTTATAATCGACTCCGAACAGCGCTCCGGCAAACGTTGCAGTCTCACCGAAGGCCACCAGCACACTGTTATGAATCTCTCCCAGCGGAGCCGTCCAGAAACCGAAAAATAAAAGGAGGATGCCGGCTGCGGTCAGCAGCACGGCAATCCATAATTGTACACTTTGTTTCTTCACTCGGAAAAGTCAGGGTTCGCCCAGATATTCAAAGACGAGCGTCACCTGTTTAGGAGTTAAAATCTTTTGTCCGTTGTAATAGCCCGCATCTGTGAGGGCCTGCATGAGCGGTTTGTTATACACGAGCCAGCGTTTCAGTTGTACGCCGGCGCTGCGGATGCTGCTGTGCGGAAAATACATCGCACTCAGTTCTTTAATAGAAAGCGTTGTTGGTTTCATCGTAATAACAAAGATAATGAAAATTTTTCAATTAGCCGGGTTACTCGATTTCCGGTCTGTCGCTACCTCCGCCGCCCCCTTCGGAGCCGCTGCCTTCGTCTTCTTTCTTTTCGGTAGAGGTGAAGGCAACCAGCTTTTTGGTATTACGCAGGGAGGCGCCGGGTGTGAAGATCACACGTGCCCCTTTCACGTCGGCCTGGGTGAACGACTTCTTGTCGCTTGCGCCGTTGCTGGACAACGAGAGGCGGAAATTACCGAACTCGCCTAACTGGACGATACGTCCTGCACGCAGCTCCATGTCGAGGACGAAATTAAGGTTATCCAATACCGCTTTTACGTCGGCGCTGGAAACGGTAGATCGCGCTCCGATCATGACACACAATGTATCCATGTCGGTATGCCCGTTGTAGTCCGGTATCGCATAAATTTTTTCCTGTGCTGCACCGCCTTTCAGGTCGGTCACTTTTCTTGTTACTAATTTGTAGCCCTGGGCCATCGTTTAATTAATTGTTTTTAAGGTTGATACTTTGTTGTTTCGTCTGATTACGGGTGCAAAGTTACGACCGGGCGGATAGGCGGAGTTGAGTTGTGTGCAGATAGGTGGCGTTAAATGATCTTTTGTATAATATCCTTTATATCCAGATTCAATTTAGAGAAGGCAAACCATTTTTTGCCAAGGTCTTTCAGTGAGGCTCCTATATGGTAAATATCTTTATCGTCGATTAAAAGGAAACGATCGTGCGATTGTTTGAATTGCTTGATGATAACAGGCGCATATTTTTGATCGTGTTCGAACAGTTTGGCTTCAATATTTTCTATTCGCTGATTAATGGCATATCCTTTAAGTAGATAATCTTTCAGGACGTTGTTGGCCCAAATGCGGAATCGTATTCCAGATTGAGATTTTACCCGATATCCAATTGATAAAATCATATCCAGATTGTAAAACTCCATTTTATAAGTTTTGCCATCTCTTGCAGTTGTCGCAAATTTTGCGACAACTGGTAAATCTTTAAGTTCTTCTTTTAAAGCATTATTGATGTGTTTACCGATTGTTTTAATGTCGCGGTTGAATAATTCAGATAATTGTTGACGATTCAGCCATACTGTCTCATCTTCCAAGCGCACTTCCAGTTCAAGAGATTCTTCCGGATGGTAAAAAATGATTTCTCCATTATTTTTCATAGCGATACGATTTTGTTTGCGGCAAAGTTAAGATTATTATTTGTCCCGTATCTGTTTTTCTGTGGAAAATATTCAGAAACCAAACAGGACACGGTTGTTAAAATGAACTGCCTATCCTCACGGACGGGCAGTTCTTACTTAACCGAAATTAAATTAATCAGGCTATCACCTGAAATTTATACCCCTCTTTTAAGTATAGTGAGTTCGATAAAGTCAAAAATAATGATCTTTTGTGTAAGATTATAAGATTGAAAGACGGCAGTTTAGGGCATAAAAAAAGCGTGTGACTGCCGCTATTACCTATCAACGAGGCATCCCCATGCCCACAAATCAGATAATAGACAACAGCCCACGCTATATTTATACACATAAGTATATACAACTAGCATGGGCATTTTGTTGCTATTATTCCTGATTTGTAACTAAATGGGGATTTTCGTTGATCGGAATAATACCTTATAAAATGCTTAACTTATAATTTATATCATCGTAAATCCGCCACCGCTGTAACAGACCTTCATACGACATTGCAAATATAACCTTTATTTATAAACAAACCTTGTTTATCTAAACTTTTTTCAATCTGACACCTTATTTCTGAAAGCCAGTCTCGAATTTTACATTATCTTCCCTTCCCTGTTTCACCCCATCCGGGTCCGTTTTCAATTTCTCCCGGATGAAATTTGATTTTCTTCCGAAAGAAATTATTTTTTCTCCCGGAAGGGCGTTTTCCTATAAAAAAACAACAGCTTTCGCCGGAATGGGGAAATTTACAATAAGTATTTTGGCGATGGCCTATTTTTCGCCGTTGGAATTTAGTAAAAATCTATGTATTTAGCACGGATGCAATAGTTAATATTAATAAATATTCAACGAATAAAAATATTTTCATAAAATCGCATACAAATATTGATTATTACTTGCTCATGTAAATTTAAACCCTTACTTTTGCATCGGTTTAATCAATCAACACCTGGTTAAATCTTAACTATTGTAATTTAATTATTTTAATTTTAAAGTAAACAATGACTAAAAGTGAAAAAGGCGTTTTAAAAGCCGGCCTACCTATGGAAAATTGCGTATCGACTCTCCAAATGAATGCGGAAAGCAGTGTCTTGTATGCCGGAAAAGGGCGCGGGCTGTTGGAACAGATCGGACGCGAAGGAATGAACGAATTCTTTGCGGGCGAAATCAGAGCCTACATTGCCGAATGTACATGCGAAGTCGGGCGAATGAACTGTATCCGTAAACCTTTCACGACCGAGCTGGTCAAGTGGCAGAAGCAATTTGTCGCTTTTGAAAAAAGTATCGATCCGGCAGAAAAAGGCAGTCCTGCCTACGAAGCCTCCCGTATCCTGTTTGCTTATATGAAGAAGCAGATGAACGAAGCAGAAAACCGTGCCCTGCAATTGCAAAAGAACCGCAACCGCACCGAAAAGCGTATTGCCGGGCGTGATGACCTCTCCGATGAACAAAAGTCGCAAGCCTTGCAGAAGGCCGATTCGCGACTGCTGGCTGGGCAGGCTGCCCTTCAATTGACTGCGGTGGCTACCGATCTTATCCCTGTCGTGACCGATCCCGAAGGTTATATCGACCTGTTGCGTTTCTGGTGGCAGGAACTTGGTCGCAACCTCTCGGATGATGATCTGGAACGTATCTTTCGCCCGATGCTGTCGTATGCCAAAAAACAGGCGCGCAAAGGGGTGAGAGTGAAAAGTGTTTACGTGGAATACCGCGAGGAACCGAAAGGGGTGCGGGCAGCGTGAATTTAGAAATGAATCTAAACGATACCATTTTAATAAAGTAATGAACAAAACAGAAAAGACTTTTTCCTTCATCTCTGTCAAAGACAGTTTTTTCAAAGCCCGCTATGAAGTGTTAGACGAAAATACAGGCGACAACCATGTGATTACGTATGAAAACAAGGCTCCGGTGCATCCCAGTCTCTCTGAAGCGTTGCAGCGCATGGCGTATCATGTAGTCAATTTTACCGGATTAGTGGCGGTGGATGACAATTTCCAGATCACCGGTTATCAACGTCAGAACTGTGGTGATGCGCAATTGCTGACCATCTATGCCCGTGTGGGAACCTCCGAAGAGTTTTGCGGAAATGTGGTGTCGCGCTTTCATATCGGCCGCGACGAATATGCTTCCATCGACCTGCTGCTCGAAGACCTGTCAAGCTGCGAACGTGAAGCGCTGGCTTATATCGAAACTGGCAAGCGTTTGGAGCATGATGTCTTCATCCGACTTGACAACGATGATTTACAAACCCTTCAAACTGCCGCTTGATGAAAAAGCATACTCTTACCATCGGTTGCCTCCTGGGAGACCAGGCGGCAGCCTGCCTGATGCGCCTGATTACGGGCGAAAAAGGTTCGCGCGGTTACACCTATTCGTGTGGCGAGGAATACGGGTATTTTTACGACCCGTTCCTGAAAAAATGGATGGCGTTCGACAACCGACACAACACCTGCCTGGTCGAACAATGCAACACCTCGAAAGAGGCCGAAAACTTTCTCTATGACGACACCGGGTTATTCGCCGCTTAGCGCGTTGATCCTGAAGCATACAGGCGAGGAGGTGGTGGCGGAATACCGTTTCCATCCCGGGCGGGACTGGCGG
>OBYN01000201.1_pt1 | contig 35263 bp, 28 predicted proteins | sample 1476781 | NCBI WGS metagenome assembly OBYN01 (sample SAMEA2580203, study PRJEB22360) | human gut metagenome | biome: human gut; feature: human-associated habitat; material: faeces | place: Denmark | collected 2008/2010 | reverse complement strand
AAGTTCTCATAATGGGAGTTATCACAAGGCTTAAAGTCTGGATTTATACGCTTCAAAAGCTCGATTGCAGGCTCGTCATTAGGATCTTGTGGCACAAGTTTACCCGATATTGCAAGGTCGAGAATTTTGGATTTGATGCGGCTTACAAATGATTTAACTCCTTGTATGTTTTTATCTAATTCGCCAACGACTTTAAACCAATTATTAAGTTCATTGATTATTCTGCGTTGTTCCCTTTCTGGTGGTAGAGGGAAATAACTATTAGCAACTTTATCCGAATTTAAGTTTGAAACAACTCCACCACTTGCTGCATCAGCAAACTGATCATATGCAAATGATGAAGAAAGAAGAAAGTATAAGAACTCCGTCACATAAGTATTTGCAAAAGGAGATATTACTAGCCAACCGTCATGAATACATCCATCAATATTGAGTATATATGGTCTACCAAAACTCATCGAATTCGTCAAGAGGAAGTCTCCTTTATGAACGAATCTTGATCTATGAACTCCTTCCGGTATGATTTTTTCTTTGGTGGAATTGATATACTTCCCGTCCTTGTCTGTATCTCCAATTTTTATCCAATTTACGCCATCCTCATTGGTTGTAAGATAATCTTTAATTGGCCTTGGTGATCCACCTCGTGCAACTTCACAAACCTCACTCAGAGTTACCCACGCCCAACTTTCCGGTATTTCAAAGGGTACATTCTCATAATGTGACTTATCTCATTTACTTTATTACCGTACTCATTTAATTACAAATGAATTATGGAAATTAAGAAATTTGAAAACTTCTTGGCTAAGTCAGACTTGGCCAAGAACACCGTCACATCGTATCTGTGGACGGTAAATCATTTTGCCGTAAATTACGGTGAGTTTAACAAAGAAAATCTACTTGCTTACAAGGGATTCTTAGTCGAACACTTCAAGCCTCAAACCGTGAATCTGAGATTGCAGGCCATCAACAAGTATCTTGAATTTATCAAGAAGGACCGATTGAAGCTAAAGTTTGTTAAGGTACAGCAAAAAAATTTCTTGGAGAATGTAATCAGTGATGCAGATTACAAGTTTTTGAAGGCTAAATTGAAGCGAGATGGATTGACAGAGTGGTACTTTGTAGTGTGGTTCCTAACAGCGACTGGAGCTCGTGTTAGCGAGTTACTACAAATCAAGGTTGAACATGTTCAGCTTGGTTTCTTGGATATGTACACAAAGGGAGGTAAAATTCGCCGGCTTTACATTCCAAAGAAACTTCGCGATGAGGCAACAAAATGGATTGAGGAATGCGGCATCACCTCGGGGTATCTATTTCTAAATCGTTTTGGAGAACGAATTACATCACGAGGAATTGCAATGCAGCTCAAGCATTTTGCATCGAAATATGGATTAAATCCAAAGATGGTTTACCCACACTCGTTCAGACACAGGTTTGCCAAGAACTTCTTGGATAGGTTTAATGATATTGCCTTGTTAGCCGACCTGATGGGGCACGAAAGTATAGAGACAACTCGTATATACTTGCGTCGAACAGCAAGTGAACAACAACAGATAGTTGACAAAGTGGTTAATTGGTAATAATCGGAGGTACAGGCGTTTGCTCCTGTACCTCTTTTGTAATAAGTCACATTATGAGAATGTACCCTTTGAAATACCAGAGAATTGGGTATGGTGTAAGTTAGATAATTTAGCTTTTTACAAGAAAGGACCGTTTGGAAGCAGTCTTACCAAATCCATGTTTATACCTGATAATGGAGATGCATATAAGGTTTATGAACAGAAGAATGCTATACAAAAAGATTCGAATTTAGGGCATTACTTTATTTCTGATGAGAAATTTCAAGAGTTAAAGGGCTTTGAGGTTTTGCCTAATGATATCATAGTTAGTTGTGCTGGAACAATTGGCGAAACATACATAATGCCAAGTGATTTTAGATCGGGTATAATCAACCAAGCTTTGATGATTATTCGTCTCCATAATATTGATATTACCCCATTTTACCTTCTTTATTTTGATTTCATTCTCAAAAACGAAGCTGGGAAGGATGGTAAAGGCACTGCCATTAAAAACATTCCTCCTTTTGATATTCTTAAAAATTATTGGATACCATTACCGCCATTGGCTGAGCAAGACAGAATTATAAAAGAAGTTGCTTTATGGCAACGCTTTATTGATTCTATAGATGGTAATATTGAGGATATTTTCAAGCTAAGTAAAAAGACTAAGTCGAAGATATTAGACCTCGCTATATCAGGCAAACTTGTACCACAGGACCCTAATGAAGAGCCTGCAATAGAGCTTCTGAAGCGGATAAATCCTGCGTTTGAGCCTTGTGATAACTCCCATTATGAGAACTTGCCTGAAAATTGGTGTTTAGCAAAGGTTAAAGATGTGTTCTTTATCAATCCGAGAAATAAAGCGGAAGATAATACTATTGCTGGATTTATTCCAATGACTCTCATAGATGATGGATATTCAAATACGTTCTCTTACGAAAAACGAAAATGGGGATCTATTAAAACTGGGTTTACCCATTTTGCAGATGGAGATGTTGCTGTTGCAAAGATCTCTCCTTGTCTTGAAAATAGGAAATCAATTGTATTGAGAGATTTGCCGAACGGTATAGGTGCAGGAACAACAGAATTACATGTATTTAGATCATCTGTAGTAGTACCTGAATATGCTCTATATTTTTTTAAGTCAGAGTATTTTATTAGCAAATGTGTGGGAACTTTTAATGGTGTAGTTGGTCAGCAGAGGGTTGGCAAGAATATCATTGAAGAAATACAAATTCCTATTCCTCCAATAAATGAGCAGACAAAAATTGTTTCTACAATAGAAACGATTTTCACTCAACTTAACACAATAACAGCCGAATTATAGTTCGGCTGTTAACATATCTAACTTTGAGAAATATAAATCTATTGAAGATGCTATGTCGTACTGTTCTTTCAAAGATGGAACAGGAATGATGAGATTGTGTAGATCTCTGGAGGATAGACCTTGTATGGCAACTCCCTTGCCCCCAATTAGATTATGCAATTTATAGTGCATAAACAAGTAGAAAAAATATCTAGTGCATATATCAACCTTGCCCCTAAGTCTATGAATATGATTTTGAATCATGATATTATAGTCATAATCCCAAATAGCAGCTCGTCCCACATCGCCACCTTCACAAATAAGCAAGTCTCCTTTTCTTACAATACATCGCTCAATCTCAGATTCTGTAAAAGGCATTTGTTTGATAATAGATAGTTCGAATCGATCCCAGTATAGGTTAGATGTAGTTATGTAATCCAACATAGTACCGTTAGGATTTGATGCGTTTAAGGCCTTACCAGTATTATGTTCGAATATGTCTCCAATCGTAGCCCAAACCCAATTCTGGGGAATATCAAACTCTATATTCTCATAATGGGAGTTATCACAAGGCTCGAAGTCTAGATTTATCCTCTTCAGGAGCTCAATAGCAGGTTCGTCATTAGGGTCTTGTGACACAAGTTTACCCGATATTGCAAGGTCAAGGATTTTTGACTTGGTTTTATTTACATCCGCCCTAATACCTGATGCTTTATAATCGACTTCGTCAATGAGAGCTATAAGTTTTTGGAGTTCACTTACTATCTTTTTTTGTTCATTCAGCGGTGGTAGTGGGATCATCAAGTCCTTTCTAAAATAGTTCAAAGGGATAAATGGTTGCATCCCCCCTTTAGCATCCTGTCTTAATGATTCTTGAATATAATGTAGATAATACAAGACATACTCCATGTATGTATTTTTCCTGTCATAGGGTTTGAATAAGGCGACATTCTTGATGCTAAAATCCCTATCTTTTACAACCAAGACAGGATTGCCGATACTTCCAATCATGGCAAACAGAATATCTCCGTCTTCTACAAAAGATCTTTGAGAAAAATTGATGTGATCTTCTTCAGATATGAATTTTGCAGTTGAAAAATCAATTCTCCCATTGTTGAGATTTTTACTTGTTACAAATGGGAAACCTTTATCAACATATTTTGGAGAATCGTGTGTGCCATCTCTTACATCAAGATACTCTCCAAACTGACACCAGCACCAGCTTTCTGGTATTTCAAAGGGCACATTCTCATAATGTGACTTATCGGTAGCCGCAGACTTCTTGCTGCGCTTGATTTTGCCTTCCTTTATGAGTTGTTCTTTCTCGGCACGAATACGCTCGAGTAATACAGATGCTGGCTCGTCGTTTGGGTCTTGCGGAACGAGCTTTCCTCGGATTGCGAGGTCAAGTATTTTCTGTCGAAGTTTCTTGGTATCCATATTACTCCTCGATATTAGCTAAAAGTTTTTGCAACTCGGCAACAGCCTTACTAATGTTATCGCTCTTCTCCTGAATATTTGACATAAGTTCAGCCAACGACATATCGTTATCGTCGTCATTGAGCTTAATCCACGAGATATCAAGACTGGTCTTGTCGCGTTTCATAACCTCATCAACATCGTACTTACGCCAACGGCCATTCGGATTAGTTTCAGCGTTATATGTCTCAGTGCGGGCATTGATATTATCTGCCTTATAACACTCTACAAACTCATCAAGGTGATGGCGGAGCATAGGATTGGTGGCCAGTGTATGCTTTACACCAGTGCGGTAATCAAAGAACCAAATATCTTTTGTCGGAGTTCCCTTGGCGAAGAATAAAACATTTGCTTTAACACCCTGAGCATAGAATATACCCGTAGGCAGACGGAGAATAGTATGAAGATTAAAGTTCTTCAACAACTCCTTACGAATGGTCTCACCAGCACCGCCCTCAAACAATACATTATCAGGCAATACGACGGCAGCGCGGCCTCCATTCTTCAGCATTACCATCATATGCTGCAAGAAGTTGAGCTGGTTGTTCTTTGTCTCTACATAGAAGTCCTGACGGTCAATCTCAACAGAGCCTGCAGGACGAGTACCAAAAGGAGGGTTTGCAAGAATCACATCAACCAAAGTTGAAGGAGCCTTCTCCAATGAGTCCTGACATATAATAGGACTTCTATCAGTACCTATACCGTGCAAATAGAGGTTCATTGAAGCCAAGGTTACGACAAGAGCTGTGTTGTCATAACCGTGAAGAGCATTATTGCGCAAGAAGTCCTGCTTTGCCTTATCTGACGACTGAGGCTTCATATAGTCATAGGCGGCAAGCAAGAAGCCTCCCGTACCACAAGCAGGGTCGCAAACGGTTTCGCCAATCTGTGGACAAGCAACATCTACCATTGCTTGGATAAGTGAACGAGGTGTGAAATATTGACCCGCACCGCTCTTCTTATCCTGACCGTTCTTCTCTAAGATGCTCTCATAAATAGCACCCTTAACATCGCCATCCATCACAAGCCAAGACTCCTCGTTGATAAGAGTGATTACCTTCTTGAGGTAAACCGGCTTATCGATCTTGTTTTGAGCTTTGGTGTAGATTGTACCAATAAGGTTATCCTGACCGCTTAACTCTTCAAGAGTATCCTCATATTGCTTAACCAAATCAAGACCATCGAGGTCGATAAGGTCTCCCCAGCGGTATCCTTCAGGAATTGCCGACTCCTCACCAAATGTCTGAACATTCTCATCATCCATCTTCAAGAACAGAAGATATGTCAACTGAGTGATATAATCTGTAAAACCGATACCTTGTCCTGCTAAAGTTGTAGCAAGATTCCACACCTTCTTGGTGAGTGTTTGAGTGTTAGCTGTTGCTTGTGCCATATATATTATGCTGTTTTTCTATGATTAACATTTCATCTAAACTAACTTTATAATGCCCATTTTCGCTGACGCAGTTAAATGGGTAATCAGATTTTGCTTCCTTAGAAACATCAATAAAACAATTCCACTGAGAATATTTAGGAGAAGGACAACCAGGATCTAAACATAGAATTTTTGTTGTAGCTCCCTCGATATTCTTCTCTATGCCAATTGCAAGAAGTGCGTGTGCTCCTTCTGGGAATACAACTGATATAACAACAGGTGTATTATTACAAATATATTCTGAAATTAATTCTATTCTGCCTTTGTTAGTTCTGGGATTTTTTCGTGTAGCCGTTATTTTGTATGGAGATTCATTGATCTCTCTTGCTAATGGTATATAGTTACAGCCATCCCTAATCATTCCTTTCTCATTAAAGAACTGATATAGGAATTTGCCCTTTGCTGTTCTTCTGTCAGGTTGATTATACACCTTTGTATCATCATCAGTGAGTAGTCCTTCGCACAACATTGCCATAACAAGCGAATAGATTGCGCATGCACCGTCAAGGTCTCCTTGCTGTTTATGCAACTTTACCCATTTGCTGTTCTCGTCAAGCACACATAACCCTTTGTGGCTTAACCTAATAGAATCTATGATGTGAATACTTGCCATAGATTATGCTGCTTTCCTATAAATTAAGAACTGTGATAATGACTGTATTGACTCGTTTGCTTGATCCAAACTACCAAACGAGTGAATAAGTTGTGCTGCATAAGGTTTATCCCACTCTCGGATATCCTTAATAGTGCACGAACCATTTGATGCGATATATGATACTATCTGTCTAATAAGTGCCGCCTGCGCATCGGTAATGCTACGCTGCATCTGACCGCACCAGAGGTTGAAATACTGGTTTGCCGATGAATGCAGACTGTTCAGCGTAGTTATCTGATGATATGCAAATCGTACCAACTGAATAATATTGGTAATCGCATCTTTCTCCTCCTGGGTTGAGAATTTAACCACAGCATCAGGTCTGATGAGAGCATAAGTATTCCACAAAAGATGCGGATTGAATTTGTTATTTTCAAACTTCAACTTATTCTCCAAATCTTTGAGCATAGCGTATGTGAGAGGCTCGCCCTGATTGTTGTAGATAATGCGAAGCGCCTCTATCTCGTCTTTGTGCTCATTGACATACTCCTCAAAAGCCTTAGTGGTTTCGTTAGCCTCCTCGATAGAGAAACCCTTTGAAATAAGAGTATCTTCGCCTGGCTGAAGAATAGTAACAAATCCTGCGTTGAGGATAAGCAGATATCGACGAGCCTCTGGGTTGTTGACAAGTGGAGCTACAAAGCCCTTGCGCTCGTTGTTTGGCTCGTTTATATCAGTATATGGAGGCAAAGTGTTGCCCTCCAATGCATCATATATAGCAACGGCTATATCTTTCATATCTGCCTTTGCTAATCTGATAAATTCGTTACGCTCCGACTCTTTACTCTTGTTGTAGATGCGCGATAAGCGGGCTGCCAACAGACGCAGGTACTCATCGCATACATTGCCGTGAGTGATACGCTCAAGAAGCTCTTTGAGTGTCATCACATAGCCAGGTCCATCATCACCTCCCGGGCGAGTTACCTTCATCTCGTGCTCGGTTACACCCACAGCATCGACAAGATAGAACAAATCTTTGCTGAACGCATTAGGGGTAACATTGCGTAATTGCTCGTCGCCAATAGTTCGAACACCACGACCCTTCATCTGAGTGTACAACGATTCGGACTCGACATCGCGCATAAACATTACAACCTCCAACGGCTTAACATCAGTACCTGTGGCAACAAGTGTAACGGTTACTGCTATGCGGAAATCTTTATCGTTGCGGAACTGACGAATCAATTCATTACTATCGCCAGCCGAGTATGTAATCTTCTGTACAAACTTATCATCTGTTCTACCGAAGACCTCCTTTGCAATCTTTACGATATTGCTTGCGTGGGCATCATTGAGAGCAAATATCAATGTCTTTGGCAAATAATCGATATTTGGCTCACGCTGAGGATCGGTAAACATCTCAGTATATACCGCATCTCGATATGTTTCAAGGACGAGTTTTATCTGAGCAGGATTAACGATGCTACGATTTAGCTCCGTCTTGGTATAGGTTGTTTCGTCTTGATTTTTGATATTTTCGACTGTACCTGTGTAACGGGTAATCTTCTTTACATCCTCGCCCTCACGAATAGCTCCGCCATCCTCTGTTGCTTGAGTCTTGATTCGATATACTCGATAATCAACATTGACGCCATCTGCAATAGATTTCTCCAATGTGTAGTTTACAATGCGATTGTTATTGAAAAATGCCAATGTCTCAGGGGCAGGAGTTGCTGTAAGACCAACCATCTTAGCACTGCTGAAATAATCTAAAACCTTACGCCAGTTGCCATAGATAGAACGGTGGCACTCATCAATGATAATCATATCAAAGAAATCTGGTGGCAATGTGAGGTTTGTAGGCAACGCAACCTCATTTACCTCATCTGCGCCGTAATTCTCATCGTCATCAACATCATTGATATCCTCACCTTTCAACAGAGAGAACAGACGCTGAATTGTACAAATGACGACATTGCTATCCGATGGAACTTTGGCAGAGCGAAGACGATTAACAGTAAAAATAGTATTGAACGGATCACCATTCTCTGTCAAGCGGAACATTCCGAACTCTCCCTCGGCTTGCTTGCCCAGGTTATTTCTATCCACAAGGAACAATACTCGCTTCATGGGTGTGTATGACAGCATTCTGTATGCTGCCATACAAGCTGTATATGTCTTACCCGAGCCAGTAGCCAACACCATTAGGGCTCTATTCTGACCTGCGCGGAAGCTCTTTTCTAACTCTGTAATAGCCTCATATTGACAAGCTCGCAAGGCCTTCTTCTCGCGTTCAGACAATGCTGGCAGTCCTGCATATTCGTCTGTGATACCGAGCATCTTTGCAATCTCCTTAGGTGTATGAATTCTACCAAGCTCTTGGTACTCGGAATCAGGGTTTCGATAATCCTTAAATAAAATCTGCTTACCGTTAGAGAGATATATGATAGGCAGAGGTTTTGAGATTGTCTGGTACAGACCAGGAACATTATTGACATAATTCTCTGCTTGAGCCTTAACCCAATCAGCAGAGACATCAACCTCCTCCTTTTTAGCCTCGAGCACACCGATAGCCTTGCCATTGATAAATAGTAGATAGTCGGCCTCCATATTATGATTCAGAAGACCTTCTTCAATAGCTGCAGCCGAAATAGTCGGAGCATAACTTTCTCTATCAACCACCTGCCAGCCTGATGCTGCGAATAGTTTATCAATTACTTTTCTTGCTTTCTCCTCGGGCTTCATATTCCTATAATGTTGTATTATGAGAAGTTAATTACGCAAAATTAAGGAAAATTTGCCAAGTGGAAGTATAAAGAGGTGAGAAAATGTATTTTACGGGTTATTAATTATAGTTTTAGTCATTACATATCTTGGCTATTTCTCATATTTTTCGTAACTTTATAAGAAAAATTATGGGATTATTTGAGGAATATAAGAATCATCCTGATAAGGATGTTAGAGAAAGAGCGAACAATTGGGGTGCAGCAATAGGCTTACAGAATGTAGATGGGCTTAGTGTGTCTGAGTTTCTGATTCAACTTGCTCGACAACAAATTGAGGGTAAGATTACTATGAATGAAGTTACACAAAGGCTCAATGAGCATTACAAGCATAGAAAACTTTATAGTTCTACTTATGAGATTATTCCTCCTAACTCAGAGATGATCAAAAGGATGAAAGAGGAAAACGAACTCAGACGCCCAAAGATGCATGAACAGGATTCAGCAATCTGAAATTCTTGACTGTTGATGTAATAATTTCAGTTGACTACAAAATGTTGCCAACTGAACTCGTGAGCCACACTCACGAGTTGAATTATTCTACTTTTGGAAATTGTTATCTCATAATTTTGCCGAATAAGAAAAGTGTATTATATTTGCAGTAGCGAAACTGCTGTTTCGGAAATGGATATTTCGGAACTAAAATAGAAGCGTATGAGATTTTTTGATAGAACAGAGGAGATTGCATCTCTCAAGGAGATACTTGAACTCTCTAAGGGTAATGCTCAGTTTACGGTTGTGACAGGTCGTCGTCGTATCGGTAAGACATCGCTTGTTTGGAAGGCGTATGAGAATGAGCCGATACTCTATTTCTTTGTTGCTCGCAAGGCTGAGAGCGATTTGTGTGCGGACTATATACAAGAGATTGAGAATAAGTTGGGTATCCCGACAATGGGCAGGGCGGAGCGATTTCCTGAGATTTTCGAGTATCTGATGAAACTATCTATCGAGCGTCCAATCACACTATTTATTGATGAGTTTCAAGAGTTTTTCAAGGTAAACAAGTCTGTGTATAGTGATATGCAACGCATTTGGGATATGTATCACACAAAGGCTCATATCAACCTTATTGTGTGTGGTTCTATATTCTCGATGATGACAAAAATTTTCAAGGACAAGAAGGAACCGTTGTATAACCGCCAAACTCGTTTTATGTCAATCAAGCCATTTACACCTGCTGTCTTGAAGGAGATAATGGCGGAATATAATCCTAACTACACATCCGAGGACTTGTTGGCGTTATACTCGTTTACGGGTGGTGTAGCAAAGTATGTTCAGCTGCTCGTTGATGCAGGAGCGACAACCAAGACAAATATGCTTAATCATATCATCAAGGCAGACTCTGTATTTTTGGGCGAAGGCAAGGCTATACTTATCGAGGAGTTTGGCAAGGACTACGGAGTCTATTTCTCTATTCTCTCAGCCATTGCTCGTGGCAAGACATTGCGTTCGGAGATTGAACAGATTGTCGGCAGGGAGATTGGTGGCTACCTCACAAAATTGGAGAAGGAGTATGAGGTAATTACCAAAAACCAACCTATCTTCGAGAAGAGCTCAACAAAGAATGTTCGCTATACGATTGAGGACAACTTCTTCACTTTCTGGTTCCGTTTCATATACAAGTATAACTATATGCTTGAAATAGAGAACTACGATGCTGTAAAGACTATCATCAACCGCGACTACGAGACTTTCAGTGGCAAGATGCTCGAACGCTATTTCAAGCGTGTACTTATGGAGAGTAAAGCATACACTCGCATCGGCAGTTGGTGGGATCGTAAGGGTGAGAACGAGATTGATATTGTTGCCGAGAACGAATTGAACGACGAAGCAGTATTCATTGAGGTAAAGAGAAAAGAGGATAGCTTCGATGCTATTGCTCTTAATGAGAAAGTGGATGTGTTTACTCGCGCCACAGGTAAGTTTAAGGACTACATTGTGTCGCAAAAAGGATTGTCGATGACAGATATGTAGCGAATGTTATAGGGGTGCGATATTCTAAGATCTACACAAAATTATGGCTCTGATTCCAATCTTGGTTTCAGAGCCATTTTTGTACCTTTTCGGGGTAAAAAATGCGATTTTTTGAAAGTTTTTGTACCTCGGGATTTGATATTCAAGAAATTACACTTACTTTTACATTCCAAAATGGAGGTACAAGGCAAAAAGTGCATTGAAAATCACTAACTTACACATTCTCAACGACTTGCCAAATGGGAGATTGTACCTTTTAGAGTGCTAAATAGCTGATTGATAATCATCTACACTTTCTGCGTCGGCAAGTAATTGGTGATTACCAACGATTAGCATAGATTACTATTGATTAATAAGGCGTTCATTTTGAGCGCCTTTCTTTTTGCTCGTATGGACGATGGTTATCGTTTATACTTGTTTTTCAGCTCATTTTTGTACCGTATTTGGGTCTCGGAGGTTTGCAACCTATTTCTCACTGGATAGGTAGTAGAGAATTGAGACATCATGAGACGTGGTGAGACGCCATGAGACAGTTTTGGCGAAATAACAAGCGAAAAAATGAGTAGTAACATTGACATCAAGAAGAAATGTAAGTGGTGTGAACAGGTTTTCACAGCCCACAAAATGAGCACATCCTATTGCTCACACAGGTGTGCCAGCTTAGCCTACAAAGAGAGGGTAAGACAAGAGCGTATTATCTCCTATCAAAAAGAGTTATCTCTTAAAGAACAGAATGAGGCAACAAAGGATTTAGAGCACAGAGAGTTCTTTAATCCCATTGAGGCCACTAAACTTTTAGGGATTAGTAGAGCGACCATCTATCGTTATTTGGCGGACGAGACTATAAAAGCTGTTCAGTTTAAAGGAAAGACACTTATCAGAAGGAAGGACATTGATACTCTTTTCGAGAACACGACTGCTTATAATAAAAGGTTGCCCAAAGAGAAAGTCCCTATCACCGAGTTCTACACCACGGTCGAAGTCAAAGAGAAATATAATGTAGTCGATTCATGGATATTCGTTGTAGCTAAGAAACACAATATTCCACGAACCTTCAATCGAGGCAAAACCTATTGGAGCAAAAAGCATATCGACAATTATTTCTCGAAGAAAGCTGCTAATCCGGAGATCACCGAGTGGTACACCGTACAGGAAATTCAGGAGAAGTTTGATATGACGTTGGCATCCATCTACACACTTGCCTCGAAGAATGCTATACCCAAAAAGAAAGAGGGCATCATGATTAGCTACTCCAAAAAGCATTTCGACATAGCTAAAGGCGTAGCACAACCCGACGAGCCACAATATTATACGGTAGCAGAAGCAATGGCAAAGTTCAATCTCACACGAGATCAACTCTATCATTACGCCAAATACCACAATATCCCCAGAGTGAAGGTCGGTAAATACGTCAAGATCTCCCGACCGGAGCTTGACAGACTTTTGGGTGGTCCCAAAATAGAGTAAGTTATTAAGCGGTGACGGTAGTCACCATCATATCACCAATTTTCTTTGCAATCATAAAACAAGTATAAACATTTAAATAACAATCGTATGACGCACACATGTACCAAAGTTACGGTTCGCCAAAGAGCCATCCGTAACGAAAAAATTTCCCTTTACCTCGATTATTATCCGGCAATTCGCCATCCCGAAACAATGATTATGAGCCGTCGGGAGTATCTCGGCATTTACATCTACGCCCACCCAAAGAACGAGATGGAGCGTGAGTTCAACAACGATATGTTAAACAAAGCCGAAGCCATCCGCTGCATCCGGGTGCAATCACTAATCAATGAGGAGTTCGGTTTCTTAGACAAGCATAAAATGAAAGCCGATTTCCTTGCCTATTTCGCTAAAATGATGCGTACCAAAGATCAGAAATGGAAGGTAGTCTACGCCCATTTCTCAAACTTCGTACAGGGCAAATGTACCTTTGGTGAAGTGAATGTCGATCTCTGTAAACGGTTTCGGGCTTACCTTCTGAATGCCAAACAGCTAAAACACACCGAACATAAAGTATCGCTCAATTCGGCAGCAGGCTACTACTCCACGTTCAGAGGTCTGCTGAAAATCGCCTATCGTGATAAACTACTCCGTGAGAACATCAACGACTTCTTAGAGAAGATTGAATATGAGGACGTAAAGAAAGAGTATTTGACTTTGGACGAGGTGAAGCAATTAGCCACCACGCCTTGTGATATCCCCGTTCTCAAAGCCGCTTCTCTATTCTCCTGCTTGACAGGGCTTCGTATCAGCGACATAATGAACCTGCAATGGTCGGACTTTGGCATCGCTCCCGATCAAGGTTACTGCATTCGTATCCGTACTCAAAAGACCAAAACAGAAGCTACGCTCCCTATCAGCCATGAAGCTTTTGAACTTTGCGGAGAAGTAGGAACGGGTAAAGTCTTCAAGGGGCTCAGTCGAAGTATGATAAATTACCCTCTAAAAAATTGGCTTAAGAAAGCTAAGATACAGAAGCACATTACGTTCCATTGCTTTCGCCATAGCTATGCAACCCTTCAAATTGCCGCAGGTACAGATATTTATACGGTCAGCAAGATGCTCACTCACCGCAATGTGTCAACAACACAAATATATGCGGAGCTGGTGAGCGAAAAGAAACGTGAGTCGGCAAATAAGATTTCTCTGAAATAAAATATATTTCATCAACATATCATATAATAAACAAATAGCATTATATTTGCATATTATATGATATGTTACAACTATGGCAAAGAATACAATGGGCACTAAGTTGCCTCGAAAACTAGAGCAAAAAATGGAGATTGTAGGTGAGCAAATCAAATTAGCACGTCTACGTCGCAATCTGAGTGTGGCACAGGTGGCTGAACGAGCAACCTGCTCACCCCTCACGGTATCACGCATCGAAAAGGGAGTGCCTACCGTTGCCATAGGTATCTATCTTCGTGTGCTTTATGCTCTGCAACTGGATGAAGATATTCTCTGGCTTGCCAAAGAGGATAAATTGGGAAAATCATTGCAAGATTTGACTTTAAAGAATCGTGAACGTGCATCTAAAAAGGAATAAACAATGAAAAAACTATTGGTATATGCCGATTTTGATTGGCTAAAAGAGATTGAACTCATTGGAGAGTTAAGTTATGAATCCCTTCGTGGTTCGGATAGTTACGCCTTTCAGTTTAATGATGAATGGCTGAAGCGATATGGCAACCTATTTATTAGCGCAGACCTGAATAACTATAAAGGATTACAATACACACAACTGGAAAAAGATATTTTCGGATGCTTCTCCGATGCCTTGCCCGATCGTTGGGGTCGCACGTTGCTCAACCGTAGGGAGCAGATTTTGGCTACCGAAGAGAAACGACCTGTCCGCCGCTTATCCTCGTTTGATTATCTGCTGGGGATTGATGATTCATCGCGCATGGGTGGATTTCGCTTCAAAAAGACACCCGATGGAGACTTTATCAACTCAAGCAACACCCTACGCATCCCACCATTAACCAGCATTCGTGAATTGATTCATGCCAGTAGGGAAATTGAAAAAAGCGAAGAAGGAAACAAGCTACCCGATAAAAAGTGGCTCACTCAATTAGTACAACCCGGCTCTTCATTGGGTGGAGCCAGGCCGAAAGCCAGTGTAGTCGATACGGACAAAGTGTTGTATGTTGCCAAATTCCCCTCTCGCAAAGATGATTACAACGCAGGGCTTTGGGAACACTTCTGCCACCTTTTGGCTAAGAAAGCAGGAATCAATGCGGCCTCTACGCAAGTAATTTCTACAAGCGACAAGTACCACACGCTCTTATCACGTCGCTTTGATAGAACCGACGACGGCAGACGAATACATTTTGCTTCTACGATGACTTTACTTGGACTTTCGGATGGAACCAACGCAAGCACCGGAAACGGGTACTTGGATATTGTAGACTTCATACTTCAAAATTGTACGGAGGTAAACAAGAACCTTCAAGAATTATATCGACGTGTAGCTTTTAACATTTGCATCGGCAACTCGGACGATCACTTCCGCAACCACGGGTTTCTGCTCACAGCTAAAGGTTGGACGCTATCGCCTGCTTACGATATGAATCCAACGCTGAATGAATATCAGAGCCTACTTATTTCCAACTCTTCCAGCAAAGCCGACTTAGCAATTCTTTCAGATGCTTGTGAAGACTATATGTTACCTCAAGACGTAGCCACAAAGATTATCTCAGAGGTAGTAGCAGCCGTAAAAGGGTGGAAAGCATTGGCAACTAAATTAGGAATAGCGAACAGCGAAATGGATTTATTCGGAAATACCTTTGAAAGCAGAATCAAAGAATACATCTAATTCTCTGGCAAAACAGATAGCCATTTACCTTATAAGGGAGACAAACACAGCCATATCAACGCCAAATGCGGACAATTGCACAAACATTTTGGAATCAATAAGTTATTAGTATATATTTGCGCACAAATGATAACTATTGATTAATATGACAACTAAAAAAACCGACTACATTATTATATATTCTTTCTTATGTGCATCAATATTGAGTATTGCTGTACTGGCCCGTATGTTTGCAGTAACAGAACTCAAAATGGATGAGTTCTCAGCTCTTATGGTCTTTTTCGTGACTTGCCTTTTCTTGGTGGCTTCTATTTTAGTTTCCAATCCATATTGAATGATTGTCTTTTGCCTGTCGTAGAGCGAATTTTCAGAAAGAAACATCCACAATTAGAGCCTGAAATTGTAGTGGAAACGCTTGTAGAAGCTCCACAAGAACAGGAGCAGAAGGAGCCTACCGTGCTTAACTACGGGGAATATAAACAAGCCGCGCAACATAAATTTGTGCAAGAGCAGGTACAAACTTTGGAACGGGTGCTCTCTTATACTGGGCAAGAGATGGCATTGTATATGAGCGAGAAGGATTTGCAACAACTTTACAAGCATATCCGCTTTTTCCAATCCGCTACAGAACAGGAATGCGAACAGATAAGTAACCCTGTGGCCGTTGATAGCAAACTAAAATCCATTGACCTGATGCACTTTGGTTGGAATATCGGTAACCAATTTAAGAAATCGGGTATTGAGACAGCAACTTTCATCAAGCACGTTTTCGCCAAAGATCTACATGATAGCGTAATTTCCACCATCAAGCGGAAACTCAGAGTCGAAGGCACTTGCATTATTAAAATCAAAGAGGAGCTATAAATTATATTTCTTAGTCTATATCAAGCGATCACTTTTGCGTGGTCGCTTTTTTTATGCCGTAACCTGCTGGCATATAGCAACAATCACCACTGATAAGTTATTATCCAGTTATAGCTTGGTGACTAATTTCACCGTAAAATCACCTGTTTTCTTTGCACACGAACTATTAAAATCAAGAGTTTATGTGTAAACACGAAATTACTTTTGATAAGTTACCGCAGGCGATAACTTATCTGACCGAACAGGTCGCAGAGTTAAAACAGTTGGTATCGGAACTTCAGGCACCGCAATCTGAAAAGCATCTGCTGGTTGGTATTGACGATGCTTGTCGTATTATTCAAAAAGCAAAGCCGACCATTTATGCCCTTGTACGTAAAGGGATACTTCCCTCTTATAAGAAAGGGAAGAAGCTTTACTTCTATGAGGATGAACTACTGGCATGGATCGAAAACGGACGAAAGAACACGGCTGAGCAGAACTACGACCAGATGCTGGCCTCGATGCAAAACGGAGTACGTCGCAAACCAAAATCAGGTTTTAACCTTTAATCCGTCAGAGTTATGAAAGAGAAATCAATAACTCCCGAAGGAATTATCAATCAGGCAATGGGAATGAATATGTCCTTTACAGAAGCAGAATTCCCGGTTGAGATATTTCCATCCATGATTCAGAGGATTATACACGAAGTGTACGAATGTCAAAGTTATCCGATTGACTACACGGCTGCCTCTATCCTGACAGCCATTGCCGCAGGAATAGGTAATACCCACCTTGTTCAAATGAAACAAGGCTGGGTGGAGAGTGCCATTCTGTTTGTTGCATTGGTTGGCCGACCAGGTGCTAACAAAAGCCATCCCCTCAGTTTTGCCATGAAGCCCTTTATCAACTTCGATTATCAGCAGAATCTGGAATTTGGAAAGTTGTATGCTAAATATGAGCAAGATATATCCATGAGCAAAAAGGAGCGTATGGATGCTGGCGTAGAGGAGTTTCCACAAGAGCCTATTCGCAAACGCTTTCTGGTTTCAGACATCACACCTGAAGGATTGAGTTATATCCATGCACAGAATAAACGTGGGCTTTGCCTTTGGTCGGATGAGCTTTCGGCATGGTTCAAGAATTTTAATCGCTATAATAATGGTTCAGAGGAGCAGTTCTGGTTGTCGGTATTCAGTGCAAAGACTGTTATTTCCGACCGCAAAAATGCTAAAAGCTCCGTCTTCATCACTCGCCCGTTCATTCCAGTGATTGGCACCATCCAGAAAAAGATTCTCAGTGATTTAGCTCATGGCGACCGTTCGAGCAATGGATTTATCGACCGTATTCTGTTTATCATGCCTACCATCCAGCAAAAAGCTCGATGGAACGAAAAAGATATTTCTCCCGACTTGGAATCTCAATGGCATACACTACTAAATAGGCTTATCAACATCGAGTGCGCATTGGATGAGAACAATGAGATTCAGCCTTCAATCGTAACCTTCAGCGACGAGGCTCGCAAGTTCCTGTATAAATGGCAACACGAACATGCAGACCTGTGCGATAACCTTAGTAATGAAATACTTTTAGGAATATATTGTAAACTGGAAATCTATATCATCCGCTTTTGCTTGTTGATACAGATAACCCGCTGGCTTTGCGGAGAGTGTGGCAAGGAACAGGTAGACACCGAGACCGTCCGACGAGCGATTTTGCTAACGGAATATTTCAAACAAACCGCTACCAGAGTGCAAAATCTAATGAACGAAACGGCTCTTACGGTACAGCAACAATCCGTTCTATTTCAACTCCCCGAACTCTTCACCACTGCACAAGGTATAGAGATAGCCGCCAGTCAAGGGATGAAAGAGCGGGCTTTCAAAGAGTTCCTGAGTAAACACACAGGAACCCTTTTTCAGAAAGATCGGCATGGAGAATACAGAAAAGTATAACCGCATTATCCACACTATCCACATTTTGAGAAACCAAAATGCAGAAAATGTCGAAAATGCACTAACAAAAAGAATCAATGACACACAGATTTATATTAGAACCCTACAAAAGCATTGCCTCTCGACACACCTGTCCGGAGTGCAAGCACAAAAGATATTTTTCCCGATATATTGATACGGAGGGAGCCATCTCCTTTCCCGAATACGTCGGGCGGTGCGACCGTGAACAAAAGTGCGGTTACCACCTCACACCCAAAACATACTTTGAGCAGAATCCCGAACAATGTGAACAGACACAAGCGCGTGAGCGTCCGTTTCGCCCTACTCCACCACCATCATCAACAAGCTATATAGACGAAGCTTTGGTAAAACAGTCGATGAGTCATTACAAGGAAAATAAACTATTCCAGTTCTTATTATCTCAGTTTGGAGAGGACGAGTCATTGCGACTAATGAAACTCTATCGGGTAGGAACAGCCAACCATTGGCAAGGTTCAACGGTATTTTGGCAAACGGATATACAGGGCAAAGTCCGCACCAGCAAAATCATGCTTTATAATCCAGCCAATGGCAGACGCATCAAAGAGCCGCACAATCACATTACGTGGGTACACTCCCTTATTCATAAGGATGGGTTTACTCTCAAGCAATGCTTCTTTGGTGAACACCTATTGGCCAAAGACAGCACAAAGTCGGCGGCTATTGTCGAAAGCGAAAAGAGTGCCCTGATCGCCAGCTCCTATCTACCACAATATTTGTGGATCGCTTCGGGTGGGAAGAACGGCTGTTTCCGAGAGGAGAATCTCAGCGTGCTCAAAGGCAGGAACGTCGTGCTCTTTCCCGATTTGGGAGCCACCGATGATTGGGCGGCCCGAATTTCCACAATGCAGCGAATGGGAATTACCGTCAAACTCTTCGACTATTTGGAGAAGAACGCTACCCCGGAACAACGGAAAAATGGATTCGACATTGCCGACTTCATATTGGAGGTGAAACGACCGCAAACCATTTTGCAAGGTATGATCGCTAAGAATCCATCTCTTAATCTGCTGATAAAAGAGCTGGGATTAGTGCTTATAGAAGAACCTGTTCACCCTGTTAGTACAGTAAAAAGAAGAGGCTTCAAGCTTTAAAAGAAAATCGTAGATTTTGAGGTAGCAAGTTTATGTTTTGGACGTCCCAAAACCTTGCTTTAATCCCGATGGTCTGCAAATTGAACTAAAAAAAATGAACGCATGAAAGCATATAATAAAGGTGGAAGACCCACCAAATCGTTAGTCGAAAAACGAACTTATCGGGTGAATCTAAAGATGAACACCGAAGAGTATTACACCCTCAAGGAACGAGCTTCGGAAGCCGAAGTCTCACCCTGTGATTTTATCCGAGCCATCATTCTGAAGGCAGAAATCAGGCAACGCCTCTCACCCGAATGGATGGATCATATCCGTAAGCTATCCGGTATGGCAAACAACCTGAATCAGATCGCACACAAGGCAAATGCTGCAGGTTATCCGGATGCACGCATGGAATATCTATTCTTAGCCGACAAGATTGACAACCTGTTAAACCAGATACAACAATGATAGCGAAAATAGTAAAAGGCACCTCGTTTAGTGGTGTGGTAAAATACATTCTCGATCCCGAAAAGCAAACCAATCTATTGGCAGCAGATGGTGTACGGCTAAAGAATTTGGACTCTATAGCCCAGAGTTTCGAGGCACAACGAGAACTAAACTCACGAGTAAGTAAACCTGTCGGGCATATCTCTTTGGATTTTTCGGCACAAGACCGAGACAAACTCTCTAATGAAGTAATGGCTCGCATCGCACACGATTATATGGACCGGATGGGAATAGTCAACACGCAGTACATCATTGGTCGACACCATGACAAGGAACACCCACATTTGCATATCGCATTCAATCGGGTGGATAACAACGGACGCACCATCTCAGATAAGAATGACCGCATCCGCAGCGAAAAAATTTGTAAAGAGCTGACGGCCCAATACGGTCTGTACTTCGCAAGTGGCAAAGAGCAAGTAAAACAGCACCGGTTGAAAGAGCCTGATAAAACCAAGTATGAGATTTACAATGCCCTAAAGACAGCTCTTCCAGAATGCAGTAGCTGGCGTGAACTATTAAATCGATTGAATAAAGAAGGCATCGCCGTTGAATTTAAGATGAAGAGCGGAACCAATGAGCCGCAAGGCATCAAGTTCAGCAAAAACGGCTATCACTTCAATGGTTCAAAGGTAGACCAGCAGTTCAGCTTCTCAAAGATTAATTTTGCATTGCAGCAGAATGCCCATGCTGATCAGAAGCAAGAAGCAATCATCCAGCCATCGCCCCAGAAAGTTCAACAGGAATTTACCTCTCCTGATACGAATAGTTTATCAAGCAGCATCGGTGGATTATTCGATGGATTGCTCACTCCCTGCCCGGCCTACGATCCTGAAGAAGAAGCTTTCCGTCGCCAGATGCAACGAAAGAAAAAGAGAAAAGGAATAAGAAGATAACAAATTAAAACAAAAAATTATGGATATAAAAATTATCATCTCCATGTTCGAGGACTTGAAAAAGTTAATATCAGAACAGTTTAGTAACCTTTCGAAATTGGTTGAATCTCTGGCTAATGCCAAATCCGATCAACCTGCGCTACCGATTATACCACAACAAGTGGATCTGTCAGAGTTAGAGAACCATGCGTCTCATACAAAAGAGCTTATCCAAGAGGGTTTCAAAAAGCACCAAGAGCAATTGGATGAACTTGGGCAGAAGTTAGAAAAACAGCAGAATAAACCCCTACCTGTTCAAAAGCATCTGCACACCATAGAGTTAAAATCCTCAAAGGTGGTCATCGCACTGATCTCGCTTGGTGTGGCACTATTCAGCTCAGTATGCTACAATGTCTATCAATTCTCAGCAAACAGCCGTTTGAGTAATAACGACATCAAGTTCCGCTACATCAAAGCATTCGGAGAGATCACATCCGAAAACCTACTGAAACTTGAAACCATCTTTGAGTATGAGCCCGACAAACAGAAGCAACGCTCCATACGTCGAATGATTGAGGATCACGAACAACGTGTAGAGCAGAGAGCCCGTGACCTCGAACAAGCCCGCCTCAAAGAGGCACAAGCCGAACAACTTCGCAAAGAAGCTGAAAGTATAAAGCAGAAGAAATAGAGTATCAACACATTGCAAAGATGGAGATTTTTGTCATTCTCCATCTTTGTATAAAGAGCGTTCTAACCCTAACAGATAGCAGCAAACCTGTGATGCCGGAAAAAGAAGCAAAACAATTAGATACTTCACTACCTATTTTTAGCATCTTGAGAGAAATAATCATCCTCTTTTCTCTTTTTATAGCAGATTGTTTTATATCTTTGTTTAACAATTAAGAATTTTGTGATGGACAAACCCATGAATCGGATAAAAGAAGTGCTTGAAGAAAAAGGTATCAAACAAACCTGGCTGGCAGAAAAACTTGGAAAAAGTTTCTGTATTGTCAATTCTTATGTTTGCAATAGAAGACAGCCCAGTTTGGAAGTTTTATTTCAGATAGCAGAAGTCCTTCAAATGGACGTAAAAGATCTTATAAAATCCTCTAACAATGATTGAAGTCGGAAATATAATAAAGAATCTAATACCAACAGAAGCTGTTGTTGTTAACAAAATACAGAAATTAGGAACTATGTATTCGCTCAAATTTACAGGAGTAAATACGAACAAAAGCAGTTCCAAGGTAATTACAGAAGAACAGTTCAGTTCTTTAGAAGTATTGACATCTGATGGAGAGTTCAATTTCAAGGGCGATCCCGGTAAATTTGTATTATTTGCAGAAGCAGAACGAATAAACTCCGCTTATCAATTTGATCCTCTATTTGCCATCAATTGTAGTGTTGTAGATCCACTACCCCACCAAGTAGAAGCTGTATACAAATTTTTGCTTCCCCAACCTAAAATACGTTTTTTGCTGGCAGATGATACAGGTGCAGGAAAAACAATTATGGCAGGCTTATTATTGAAGGAGCTATTGATGCGAAAGATCATTGAGCGCATACTTATTATCACACCAGGCGGCTTGACCAAACAATGGCAAGAAGATGAAATGGGAGTAAAATTTAATATTCCGTTTACGCTTGTCAATAGAAGTATTTTTAATGCTGACCCTACCATTTTTCGCTCAGCAAATAAAGTGGTAGCCTCTATTGATTTCATTTGCCGAGAGGATGTGTTGAACATTGTCAGCAACACGAATTGGGATATGGTTATCTTTGATGAGGCTCATAAACTATCGGCTTATGAATACGGACAAAAAACATATAAATCAAAACGATATGAAGCTGCTCACTTACTTTCGCAACAATGTGAGCACATCTTGTTGTTGACAGCTACCCCACATAGAGGAAGAACTGATACGTTCAAGAAACTTCTCCAATTATTAGACGAAGATATTTTTGCAACAGAGGATATTGCTGCCGACAGAGTGAAAGAATTAAGTAAAGATGGGCTGAATAAGTTTTTCATACGCCGATTAAAAGAGGACATGAAAGACTGGAATGGTAACAATCTATACAAAAATCGGTATACCAGAACAGTATCTTTTCAATTGACACCTGAAGAAAAGCGACTTTATGACAATGTTACCAACTATTTGACCAAGCAGAAAGAAGAAGCAGCCGAAACAAGGAACATCCATGTATCTTTGGCTTTGGCTGTAATGCAACGACGGTTAGTCAGTTCTATTTTTGCCATCAAAAACACATTATACAAACGTTGGATTGCGTTACAAGGCATAGTAGATGAAGTAGGCAAGAATCCTAATATATGGAAACAACGCCAGAAGTTAGAAGAACTTGATGTGGATAGCATCGACCAATACGATGACCTGGAGGACGATGAACGAGATGCATTGGATGGTATCCTATCTGACCCTCGAAAATTTAAATTGTTCACCACTTCAAAAAGTTTAGCAGAGATACAGACCGAAGCTCAAGAAGTGAAACGTCTGTATGAGATGGCAAACAGCCTATACAATCAAAATCAAGAAGAAAAGAAATACATTGAGCTAAAAGAACTCTTGAAAAGCCAAGGAGTTATCAATGGCGAAAAACTCGTTATTTTCACAGAGCACAAGGACACATTGCTCTATTTGAGAGAACGCCTAAGCAATAACGGCTATAAAGTAGCAGTCATTCATGGAGGCTTATCTGTTGATGAACGCCGTCAGGCACAATGGGATTTCATGTCTCCCGAAACCCAAATACTCATTGCAACCGATGCTGCCGGCGAAGGTATCAATCTTCAATTTTGTAGATTACTAATAAATTGGGATATCCCCTGGAACCCTAATCGCTTAGAGCAACGCATGGGACGTATCCACCGCTATGGACAGAAAAATGATGTACTGGTCTTCAATATGGTGGCGGACAACACACGGGAAGGGCAAGTATTGTCTCGTTTACTGATAAAGCTGGATATTATTCGTCAAAGCATGGGTGATGACCGCGTTTATGATGTTATTCAAGATGTACTGAAGGATGTTAGTCTGGATGCTATTATAACTTCCGTTTTTGATGGAAAAGAATCTTCTTTTGATCAGTTTATAGAACAGGATGAAATCATCATTGAGAAAGTATTCCGGAATAAGATAGAAGAACAACAAAAAGTAATCGCCCATAGTGAAGTCGATTATAAAGATGCCCGTATTCTCAAAGAACATTCTGACGAGAAACGATTGCAACCGATTTATATTCGTTTCTTTTTTGAAAGAACTTTCAGCTATTTAGGAGGAAAATACAGGATGATACAAGACGGAATTTATCAAATGGAAAACATTCCGGATGTACTTTCCAAACGTCTAAAAGATGATTATAACATCTACGCTGAGAATATCAATAAATTATTGTTCTGTTTCGATAAACATATATTTCTCGACTATCAGAATACCAATGCCATATTGGGTAAGGTACACTATATCAATCCGGGTAACGCTTTGTTTGATGCACTCATTGATTGTGTGCGCGATTCTTTCAGAGACGAAATGCTGAAAGGTACGATTCTCGTTTCACCGGAAGATACTGAAGACTATTTTGCTTTTTATGTTAAAAATCAAATCACAGACAATCGTCCCAATAAAGGAGACGACAGTATAGCAAATGAACAGCTTAGTTTTGTTTATCAAACTAATAATGGAGTATTTCATGCAACTTCACCGGCCAAGTTTCTGGATCTGCATGCACCCCTTCAATTTGCCAAGCAAATCACTCCTCCTGCTGTTATAGGTAACGAAGAAGTCACCGAATGGGCATTCGAGAATATCACCTTACCTCTATTCACCTCTACACAGGAGATTGTAGAAGCAGATGCCGCAAAGCGAAAAGAATATTTGCAGACTGCATTCAGTCAGATTATCATGGATTTAGACATAGAAATTAATGAATTGCAAGGTAAGGTTTTATTGGGAGATGTAAAAATACAGGAAAAGTTATTGCATAAGATGGAACGAAAAGCAGAACTACTCCGCAAAAAAGATGAACGCATCCGCGAAATGGAGCAAATGGTTCAAATAAATCCCAAAGCTCCGGAAATATTGGGATGTGCCTATGTCGTCCCCCTCAGCCAAATGGAGTATGAGCAACATTACGGCATGAAAAGAGACGATGAAGTAGAAGCCATAGCCATGAATATAGCTATCGAATATGAGGCTGCCAATGAATGGCAAGCGGAAGATGTTTCCAGCCAAAACTTAGGATATGATATCCGAAGCGTTAACAAGTTAGATATTAAACGATATATTGAGGTCAAAGGTCGTTCAGGGATTGATGGGGTTATGCTGTCGGAGAATGAAATGAACCGGTTGGCACAACTGGGAAACAGTGCATGGCTTTATATTGTAGTGAATTGCAAATCTAAACCACAATTGCACCGTATTCAAAACCCAGCCAAGAAGCTCATCTTTGAGCGGAAAGACAAAGGAGTACAATACTATCTGCCACTGGATGAATGGAGAAATAAAACTGAAAAATAAGGAAAACATAAATATGACAAAAGCAAAAAAACTGATAGAAGTAGCTATGCCGATTAAGGAAATATCGGCTGAGAGTGTACGTGATAAATCTATTCGTCACGGCCATATTTCTACTTTACATTTATGGTGGGCACGCCGTCCACTTCCTGTGTGCAGGGCTGTAATCTTTGCCAGTCTGGTACCAGACCCATTGGATGAGCAATGTCCGCTGGCTTTTAAAGATGCTATACAGGAGTTGTTAAGTAACGATCCACTTTATGTACCTTATCCGGATATTCCATATACGGCGATATATGATCCAATGCCGGACAATCTGCGCAATCGTTTGCTGATGTTTATAGGAAAGTTTTCTCCAGTCTGTCAGGCTAATATGTTGAAAAGCAAAAGTACAGCTTCGAAAGAACAGTTAAGTGAAGGTTGCCTGATAAAATGGGAAAGTAAGAACGATAAAGCTGTTCTAGCAAAAGCAAGAAAGTTAATTTGGGTTGCATACAATGCAGAACAGAATCCTGATGCTTCTTTTATTTCATTAAGTCAGTCATTTGATGCAGCCTATCAAGCTATTGAAGAAGCAGAAAACAATCTCTATACTTGCATAGACCGTCATTTGGAAACTGATATTATAAAAGAAAAGGAGGCTGCACTGAAAACTGCAATTGATTGTTTTCAAAAGCAGATGCCAAGTGTGTTCGATCCATTTGCAGGTGGAGGTGCTATACCCTTAGAGACAGCGCGTTTGGGATGTCGTAGTTATGGCAATGATATTAATCCGGTTGCCCATATCATTGAAAAAGGAAGTGTAGAGTTTCCACAGAAATATGGGAAGCCCATACGATATACAGAAGAGGAGTTTCGTCGTATTTACGGAAAAGAAGGTATAGATATACTCATTACCAAAGGTATTTCTATCTGCAACGGCATTATAGATATTCCCAACAGACTTTCTTTTGATGTGGAATACTATGCCAAACAACTGTTGGCTATGACAGAGAAGGAAGTAGGGTATTTATATCCTGCCGATGAAAATGGGAACAAACCAATCGCTTACTATTGGGCAAGAACTGCTACTTGCTCTAATCCAAGCTGTAAAGCGGAAGTTCCTTTATTAAAGCAATTCTATTTGGCGAATACTTCATCAAAGAAGGTGTATTTGAATCCTGTCATTAATGGGACAGATATTCAATTCGAAATTAAGGAAGGGATGTGTCCTATAAAAAGTGGATGGAATAATCGGGGAAATATGACTTGTCCTTGTTGTGGAAGCATTACAACTGTAAATCAGGTAAAACTACAGTTTAAGGCAAAAACATCTAAAGAAGTATTATTAGCAATCATTTCTGAAACAAATAGAGGAAAGCTATACAGATCGCCAACCAAAAATGAATACATTAAGCCACAATCTAAAAATATAGATAAGCCTACAGATAGAATGGCTGTTGAAAATAATAGAAATTTCAACACTCCAGGATGGGGAATAGAAATTTATGGCGACATGTTCTCTGACCGTCAACTATTCATGCTCCAGGCATTTACAAAAAGCTTCTCTCTTTTAAAAAAGAAAATAGAACCAACGCAATATACTCAAGCTCTTTACACTTACTTAGCAATCTGGATTGATCGAATTGCTGTGGCTAATACTTCATTGGGAAGATGGCATAACGGGCGTGAAACTATTGAGCATCCATTCAGCAGACAAGCTATTGCTATGGTTTTCGACTATCCGGAATCCAATCCTTTTTGTAGTAGTTCTGGCAGCGCAACAAACCAACTCGAATGGATACTGCGATATATAGAATCAGAAAGTAATTCTTCTTTTGAGACCATATTAAAAAATGCTTCCAGTGGAGAAAAAAAACAATTTGGAGAAAAAAAACTGACAGCTGTGATTACAGACCCTCCATATTATGATGCGATTGCCTATGCGGATATATCAGACTTTTTCTACGTTTGGTTAAAGCGAACATTAAATGACACATATTCATTAAACTTTTCAACACCACAAACACCTAAATCAGAGGAGTGTACTGCACTAAAACATCATCATAACAATAGCGAACAAGAAGCTAAATTATACTTTGAAAAGAAACTCACAGATATATTTGATGCAATAGAACAACAAACGTCTGATATTGTCAGTATAATGTTTGCCCACCAAACAACAGAAGCATGGACCACGTTGTGTAATTCTATTCTAAGTGCCCGCATGAACATTACAGGTAGCTGGCCTATGGATACAGAAATGGCAAATAGAAGTTTGGGACTGGCAAGTGCTGCTCTTGAGTCTTCCGTTACCGTTTCCTGTCGCCCCTCCGAGCGCTTAGGCTATGGCAGTTTCAAACAAGTGAAACGAGCCATTGAAGAAAAAGTTAATACAGAAGTAGAAAAACTTTATGGATTAGGTTTTCGTGGTGCCGATCTATTAACCGCATGCTTTGGACAAGCAGTAAGTGAATTCGGCAAATATGAAAAAGTAGAGAAAGCTGATGGAAGCGAAGTGACTGTAGCGGAACTTTTAGAACTGGCAAAAACAGCAGCTTTCAATGCTTTGCTCAGAGGTTTTGAAGGAGATGAATATACCAAATTCTACATTGGCTGGTTGCAAATGAACGGTATGGGAGAAACTGATTTTGATGATGCTGCAAAATTCACACGCATCGGCATGAATATAGATGTTAGCGACATATTCCATCATCATTTACTTATTAAAGATGGAAATAAGCAGCATTTGGCCTCCTACACAGAACGAATTACAGGCGAAGTACAAGGCACTAACATCAGTGATCCATTAATAGACCAAGTACAACAAGCGATGATGTTATGGTCAAAAGAAAATCGCCCTAAACTATTGCGTCTTATTAAGCTGGTTGGTTCTGAAGCTAATAATAGTTTTTGGCGTGTATTGGCCTCCCTGAAAGAGTTACTACCCGATGGAGATGACCTGAAACAAGTAAATGAGCTGCTTGCCAATAGTGAGGAGTTAATACAGTCTTGCCAGAAGGATATAACTGGTCAGGCTACACAAATGAATTTAGGATTTTAATAAATACAGAATGATTATGAATGATAATTTATCCAAAGCACTCAGTATTTTTATTGAAGCCATGCGTCCATTCGTCGTGGGGTTCTTACTGGAGAAATTTAAGAATGAACCTTGGGAAGGCGTATTCTTTGCACGGCTTAAACCGGACAAACAAAACACCTGGAATAAAGCTGTTCAGTCGCTATCCGCAGATAGTGACCGTAAGCAACTGGTAGATTATAGCAATCTCTCAAGCTTTGCCATTGCCTTTAAGCAAGAACTAACCGATGAATTAGGGAGTAGCAAGGAGGCAAATAAACTTATTAGCTATCTGCAAGAGATACAAGAAGTACGTAATAAATGCAACCACTATCAGCCATTGGATGAAGACGAGATAGATAGAGCTTTTGGCACTATGAAACTAGTAGCTAAATTACTTCAGATGCCTGATTTAGTGACAGAAATAGATACAATAAAAAATAGAGGAAATGAACCTACTATTCAAATAGAGACACCTGTCACCACAGAAGCTTCTTCTACAGTTTCGTTCTCCGAAGACTCCCCTCTACCGGCCTGGTATACGAATGTATATCCTCATTATGACATCCGCAACGGTTCACTGGATGAATCTGTTTTTGCAGCAAACCTTAGCGAAGTGGCTATGGGCATCGGACAAGAGGTGTATAGCAATCCGACCATGTTTTTTGAAAAGACCTATATCACAGCTGGATTGCGCGATATAGCTAACCGAGTTGTCCGCGCGTTGAACGGTGAAGAAACCGATAATCGGGTTATCTCTCTACAGACTGGATTCGGAGGCGGTAAAACGCATACGCTGATCTCTTTATACCACATTACAAAAACTGGAAAATCTCTGCTCTCTTCAGCTTATACTCAACATATTTTAGACAGTAAAGTAGCTCCTCAGTTTGAGAATGCACAAGTAGCAGTGTTTACCAATAATACCACTGATGTATCACAAGGCAGAACCACCGATGATGGAATCACCATTAATACCTTATGGGGAGAACTAGCTTATCAATTAGGAGGTTTAGAAGGATACAACTTAATTAAAAAGAATGACATAGAACGGATTTCGCCGGCAGCCAATTTATTTCGACCCATTTTGGAAAAGTCAGCCCCTGCTCTTATACTAATTGATGAGTTAGCAGACTATTGTAATAAAGCATCGGCAGTCATGATAGGAAAAGGAAGTCTATCCGATCAGACTATTGGTTTTATGCAAACACTGACCGAGGTGGTATCTTCCGTACCTCGCTGCGTATTAATTGCCACATTACCCGCTAGCGCAACGGAAGTTGCTTCATCGGCTATCGGTCAACAGATACTGACTGCCTTAGAAAATCGTATTGTCCGGGTTGGAACAAGTATCAAACCCGTCGAAGATGAAGAAATATTTGAAGTCGTTCGCCGTCGTTTATTCGACAATATTGGGAATCCACAAGTGATAGAGCTTGTTTTAAACCGTTACAAGAATACATATCATAATCGACGTTCCGATTTACCCAATCAAGCCGACCGCATGGAATATATTAACAAGATGCGCAAATCTTATCCCTTCCATCCAGAATTGATTGATATGTTTCGTTTAAAATGGGGACAGGATTCTCGTTTCCAGCGTACTCGTGGAGTATTACGATTATTAGCATCCATCGTGAAGGATTTGTGGACACGACGGGGATCATTAACTGGTACCCAGGCATTAATCCATACCTCAGACGTCAACCTTAGTAATCTGCCAACATTGACAGGTACTATAACCAGTCTGATGGGAAGTCAGTGGGAAACAGTGATTCATGCTGATGTCATAGGTACCTCAAGCAATGCTTATAAAATAGATAATGAAGATCCTAACAACAATATCGGTAAATATAACTTGACCCAAGGTATAGCCACCACCATATTAATGGCTTCATTGGGTAATTTACAAAACAAAGGATTGACTATTGAAGAACTAAAACTATGTATTTTGAAACCTAGTGCATTCAATCATAGTGAAGTAAATAGTGCATTAAACAAATTGGAACAAGTAGCTCATTATCTCTATTCCACTAATGTTGGCTCACGCAGTTATTGGTTTCAATCCAAACCTAATATCAATATTTTGGTAAATCAGGCTAAAGCAGAAATAGGCCAAGCGGATATTTCGGGAGAAATCATCAATCGGCTAAATGCACAAACCCGTAACATATCAAAAATAAAGGTGCTGGTTAATCCAGCCAATGATATTCCTGAACAGAAAAATCTTACGTTGGTGATACTCGGTCCTGAGTATGCAACACAGCCAGGAAGTATAAATACCAAAACCAAAAAGCAAATTGAGCAAATAGCTCAAAATAAAGGCAATAGTAGTCGCATATATAGGAATACTATATTATATTTGGCATGCTCTGAAATAGGTTTAGGTATGCTACATAGTAAGCTACTTGAGTATTTGGCTTGTGCGAAAATACAAGCTGAATATAGTGGGCAGATAGAACCAGAACAGAAGAAAGATATTTTAGAGCGCAAAGCCGAATACGATAAACAAGCAAATACTTTACTTATTGCAGCTTATAATATTGTATGTAAATACTCTGTAAGCGAGGGATTAGAGAAAATTGAGATTAAAGATTTTGCGCAAGATTTTAACACGCAACTAAGTAGCAATCTTTTTAACAATATAAAAGAAGAAGAATGGCTACTTGAAAAGTCAATTGGCCTAGGAACTCTACGCAGCAGTGGCTTATACCCTACAATAGAGCAACCCATACAAGTTAACGACTTATATGAGGCCTTTCTACGCTTTGATGACAAACCCATGATTTGTGGAGTGGAAACTGTCAGTCAAAGTATTCAAAGGTATTGCGAGAATGGTGATTTTAATGTAGCTTGTGGTGAACAAGGAAACTACAATCGCATTTATCATCATGAATCTGTTCCATTCTTAGATGTTACCGATCCGCAATATTGGTTAGTTGATAAATCTATTAATAATCAACAAGAGCCTGAAGAAAGTTCTACCGAAGAACAACCTGTTGGATGGAATTCAGCAGCCGAAGAGAAATCAGAGCAAACGGACTCCTCCCAATCTGTTGATGAGATACGGAAATTCAAGTCCATCAAAGTATCTGGGAAAGTACCAGTTGAACGCTGGACTGATTTATTCTCCAGCTTTGTTGTTCCTCTCAAAAATAATGGTTTGGAAATAGAAATATCTTTTAAGGCTAAAACCACAAGTTTAAATCCATTGGATGAGTCAGCACAGGTTTACAAAGTAGTAAAGGAGTCGGCTATGCAGTTGGGGTTGAATATAGAAGAGGAAAATCTATCTTGAATTAACATTAAGTAATAATTTATGGAATAATGAACAGAGAGAAAAAGTTATTATCTCTATTAACCCAGTTCAAAGAACTGGGTATAAATCAACAGATAGATTACAATAAATTCTATCTCTACTCTATTATTACCCATTCAACAGCTATTGAGGGTTCTACCGTCACCGAAATAGAAAACCAACTTTTATTCGATGAGGGCATCAGCGCAAAAGATCGTTCAATGACCGAACAGTTAATGAACTTAGACCTGAAAGCAGCATACGAGCAATCTATTGCTTTTGCAAAGAGCCATAGTGATATTACTGTTGAAATGCTTAAGAAGCTATCTTCTGTGGTTTTGAAGAATACAGGAACAACCTATCAAACTGCCTTGGGGGAATTTTCGTCTGCAAATGGAGATCTACATTTACTGAATGTCACGGCAGGCACCGGAGGACGTTCTTATATGAACTACTCTAAGGTGCTAATAAAGTTATCGGAACTCTGCAAAAATATAAATCAAAGACGCAAGGCTCTTTCAAAGGCAAATATTATAGAATGCTACAAATTGAGCTTCGATGCACATTTTCATTTAGTAACTATCCACCCTTGGGCTGACGGTAACGGCAGAATGTCTCGTTTGCTTATGAATCAATTGCAGTTTGAATTTAGGCTCATCCCCACCAATATCAACAAAGACCGTAAAGCCGAATATATTGAGGCTCTTATCACTACTCGTGAAAACGATGATATAGAGCTATTTCACAACTTTATGTTTGATGAACATATACGCAACTTGGAGCAGACAATTCGTAATTATCAGGCTTCCATAGAAGATGAAGGTTTAGAGCCTCGTGTCGATGTCGGTATAAATGTCGGTATAAACGAACAGCGCACATTAGAACTTATTCGAATTAATAATCGGATAACTGCAAAAGAGGTGGCAGAATCGCTCTCGGTATCCTTACGGCAGGGTGAACGTATCATGGCTACATTGAAAGAGAAAGGCTTAATTAAGCGTGTTGGTTCTAATAAATCGGGGCATTGGGAGGTTGTAGAGTAACCATAGAAGTTGCAACGAAAGCTCAAACAATTGAAATATATTTTTAAAGGATGTACTGGGTACAAAGCTAGTTATTGCAAAATTTGCAACAACTGCACCCGATGGAAAACATATCAGTGCTATTATAATGTAGCGAATAAAAATGGATATAATTCTACTAACAGAAAACAAGAAACAATACATAGACCTATTGCTACTTGCTGACGAGCAGGAATCTATGATCGACCGTTACTTAGAGCGTGGAGACATGTTTGTGCTTAATGACAATGGTGTAAAGGCTATTTGTGTCGTCGCAGATGAAACGAACGGAATTTGCGAACTCAAGAATATTGCAGTGACTTCCGAATCACAACGACAGGGATACGATAAGAGGCTGATAAATTATTTAGTTAAGCACTATGCTGGAAAGTACACCCAGATGATAGTTGGCACGGGTGATGTGCCAAGTTCTGTTAGCTTCTATAAAAGTTGTGGATTTGAATATTCACATCGAATAGAAAACTTCTTCACTGACAACTACGATCATCAGATGTTTGAAGATGGGGTGTTGCTGAAAGATATGGTATATTTTAAACGGAATATTCCAGAGAGCATCATTATAAAAACCTATTACAGTCGTGTTCCTGCCTGCGGTGTATTTTGTGGTGGTTGTCCCACTTATACGCGAGACAAGAAACCCTGTTTAGGCGCTGAGCAAAACAAAGAAAGGTGTGAGAGATGTAAAACATTTCATCTTTGTTGTACCGAAAAAGGAATCACTCATTGTTATCAATGTAAAGCCTTTCCATGTGCAAAATTTAAAAGTTTCGCAAAACGATGGCTGAAATATGGACAAGACTTTGTTGCCAATCAAAAACTATTAAAACAAGCCGGTGAAATGGAATTTTTAAAACAGTATAATCAACGAACAGTATAAAGATTAAAAGAACAAAATGAAAAATAGGAACATACTCCTCATAGGATTCTTGTTTTGCACTTTACGGCTATTTGCGCAAACTGAATATACAGTAAATTTATATGATGCACAAAGAGAGCGCATTGTTCCAATTGCTATATATGAACCAAAACACGTAAACAAACATACTCCGGTCATTATATTCAATCATGGATATGGACAAAATGCTCCTGATTCGTATATATCATACTCATGCTTAACAAAGCCATTAGCTATGAAAGGTTATTACGTGATAAGTATTCAGCATGAATTGCCAAATGACCTGCCGTTAGCGATGAGTGGCAACTTTATGAAAACACGAATGCCCAACTGGGAAAGAGGTGTTGAGAATATATTGTTTACCATCAAAGAGTTTAAGAAATTCAAGCCCAAACTGAGTTGGAATAACATTACTATTATGGGACATTCCAACGGTGGAGATATGGCAATGTTATTTGCAGCCAAACATCCAACGATGGCTCAAAAGATTATATCTTTAGATCACAGAAGAATGGTAATGCCACGATGCAGTTCTCCTAAAGTTTATACGTTGAGAGGTTCAGACTACGGAGCAGACGAAAATGTAATTCCGACAGTAGAAGAACAACAAAAGTATCATATCTCAGTTATTCAATTAGATGATATTAAACATGGGGATATGGATAACAAAGGAAAAAGAGAACAACACGATACAATACTTTACTATCTATATAAATTTCTAAAATGAAAACAGATTATAAAGTCGGCGAGTTGATATACGACGCAAATATTTACGATAGATTGAATACCTTTCTCTCAGATTTGCAATTCTATAAAAAGTGGCTTCCTACCAACAAAGAGGCTCGAATACTTGAACTCTGCTGTGGTACGGGTAGGCTCACTATTCCAATTGCACAGGAGGGATATAATATTTGTGGCGTAGATTACACTCCGTCAATGCTTGAGCAAGCAAAGTGGAAAGCTACCGAAGCAGGATTAGAGATTAATTTCATTGAAGCGGATATTAGAACACTGGACTTGCAAGAGAAATTCGACTTTATCTTTATTCCGTTTAACTCAATCCACCATTTATATCGAAACGAAGATCTGTTTAAGGCGTTAGCATGTGTTAGGAACCATCTCAAAGAAGGAGGGCTATTTCTGTTGGATTGCTTTAATCCCAACATTCAGTATATTGTCGAGAACGAAAAAGGCCAAGCCATGATTGCCGAATACACAACGGACGATGGCCGAGAAGTTTTAATAAAACAAACCATGCGTTACGAGTGTGCAACCCAAATCAACCGAATTGAGTGGTACTATTTTATAAACGAAGAGTTTCATTCAACCCAAAATTTGGATATGCGATTGTTTTTCCCTCAAGAATTGGATTCATATCTGGAGCAAGCTGGGTTTGGTATTGTTCACAAGTTTGGAGGTTTTGAAGAAGAACCGTTTGATGATAAATCGGAAAAACAGATATACGTTTTGTCATTAAACTATTTGAGAGATAATGACAAGTGATGCAATAGCAGAGGAATACAATTCAGATTTTGAATAAGTAAAATAGAGTAAACTTTTTAACTGAATTCACTTTGCGGTTCTTTCATTACTGGGTAGTGTAAAATAAACTGTGTCACGCATTATTTATCTCTAGAAAACTCATCGG
>OBYN01000191.1_pt1 | contig 37360 bp, 33 predicted proteins | sample 1476781 | NCBI WGS metagenome assembly OBYN01 (sample SAMEA2580203, study PRJEB22360) | human gut metagenome | biome: human gut; feature: human-associated habitat; material: faeces | place: Denmark | collected 2008/2010 | reverse complement strand
GTATCCGAAAATCCGTCATAGTAATATGAAAATGGACGTCGGGTGCTTAGCCTACGTGATGAATACTGTCGGAAATATTTTCTCCGGTCAGGTGGTGGGCGAAACCGCTAAGACACTTTCAGAAAGGTTCGGAAAGGTGTTGCAGAAGCGGCAGTCCATCTCCATCAACCGGCAGGACGTTTCCACCTCCATCAACACGCAGATGGACGCGCTTATCCCGCCGAGCAAGATTTCCGGATTGACGCAGGGCATGTTTGTCGGTTCGGTGTCCGACAACTTCAACGAGCGTATCGAGCAGAAGATTTTCCACTGTGAGATTGTCGTGGATGCCGAGAAGGTGAAACGCGAGGAGAAAGCCTACCAGCCGATACCCATCATTACCGACTTCACGGACGAGGATGGCAAAGACTGCATGAAGGAAACGGTGCAGGCGAATTACAGGCGCATCAAGGAGGAGGTGAAGCAGATTGTCGCTGACGAGCTGGAGCGTATTGCCAACGACGATAATCTGAAACATCTGTTGCAGCAGAGATAGCCGGCAGGCGGCAACAAAAACGGGGCGGGCAAGTTTGATACCTTGTTCTGCCACGTTATAAGCATATTATTACCAAGTAGTTAAATATAAAGCAAAAACAGATGATGGCAAACAATATCGCATCATCTGTTTTTGCTTAGAACAATTTATTTCTCCAACAATCGATATCGTCTGATGGAACGGCTATCCATAACAATTTTTTAGGTCGTGTACATGCAACATACACAATGCGTAGTTCTTCATTATTGTTAACAGAATACTTTGCAGGATTATTCAAAATCGTTGCATAGTTCGTGCTGACAGCTTTTTTAGATAGAAATACTAAAATAGCCTCCAATGTCATGCCTTTTACCGAATGAATTGTTTTCAGATAGGGGCGTACTCGTTGTAATTGATTATTCGATGTCCTAAAAAGCAGTTCGATACTAACATTGGCTTTATCCAGCTCAACTGTTAGATTTATTCCCTTTTGTTGGAGTTCTGTAATCCACTCTGACAACGTTTTGTTCGTTGGAGGTAGTTTTTGAATAAATTTTAATAAATTTTCTCTATGAGTTCTAAAGCCTATTTCTGCTATTCTACTTCGTATTGTACTTGCAGAAACATATCGTACTTGCTTTTTTGTTTTGTAACAGCCTTTTTCAATAAGAGCCAATCCATCCGAATATTTCCCCTGATCAATCAGGTATTTCCCATACACAATATCTCGAACACTATAGTATCCATTCTTCCACGGACTATTTTGTCTTACAGCATCTGAATTATCATTATTTGCTAACCCAAAGTATGTCGCCCCAAAACTTTGTCCTCGAAATACAACTGCATATTCAGATTCATCCAATCCCATCTCATTGCATTTTTCGATGAAATGATTCGTAATTTGATTGACAGATTCCGGCGTGTCGAGATGCCCTTTAATACATGGCTCGTCTATGTAATCCTTGTCGCTTGCTATTGAACACATTTCATTTCCTGAGAAACGATTAGCTAATTGACATATTTTTTCGGAGCTACGTCTATTTTCCGACAAATCCAATGAATGCCAATCCGAACTATTGTATTTCTTCATAAATAAATGTGGATTGGCAGTATTCCATTCAAAAATAGCTTGGTCAGGATCCCCAATCAACATAATAGATTCCGCTTCATATTGAGATAATTTATCAATTATAGCCATTTGCAACTCTGTTGTGTCTTGAGCTTCATCAATTATCAATATCGGAAACCGACGAACAATATTTTGTGCTACTGAGGGATATTCATCCAATATTCTGAACGCAAAATATGTTGCATCAGCCTGATTAGCCTTTCCTTGTGCAAAATGAATACGTTTAGCCTCAATAATCCCTGCAACATCTTTCCTATATTGTCCGTTTTTATTTCTCATTTTGCGCCATGAGAAATTAAATTCTTTTTCTGGAACTAATGAGATAGGTTCCCCATTTATGTCGAAAGAAACTTTATCTATAAAATAATTAGGATCGGTGATTTTTCCTTTATATCCCCTTTTTGAAGCATCATAATCATACCATTTATTGAACTCTGTCCCTACTATTTCAGGACGACAATCACATCCCATAACTAAATGGGCATAAGGCAGAAATATGTACGTATTTATAAAACTATCGATTGTTCCAATAAATGAAGGATAACCTATATTCCGACAATCGAATGTTTCTTTAAGTTCTTTTTGTATAACCTCACATGCGGTGTTGGTAAAAGATATGACTGCGATTCCTTGGTGTCGTGACAATTTATTATCTCGCAAAAGTTTTGACATCCGTGCAGCTACAGAGAAAGTCTTTCCACTTCCCGGGCAGGCTTTCACGACAATTCTCGGCTCGTTGCAATCTACAACAGCTTGTTGTTGTGCTGATAATTGAATATCCATACTTTTATTCTGAGGGTGCTACGAACAAAATAGCATCCTTTATATAATCAGGTACATCGAACGCTACTTCAGTTTCTAATCTATCACAGAGTTGTAATGCAAATTCCGCTTTATCTTTATTGGATTTGAGCTTTTTCATTAAAGTAGAGGCATTAAAAGTACCTCTTAAATCATCTGTTTGAGCGTGCATTTTCCGATATACATCTCTCATTATAGCTTTGTTACGCTCAGATTGTTCGAATAAATCATGCTCAAGAGTGTGTGTAGCCAAACATACTTTCAGGTTATGTTTCTCTAAATCCTTTGCTTTTTGCGCTCTGTCGGATTTGTCTTTATCTTCTTCGGGATCGCTGTCTGTAATAATCGCACATTTTGACAATAGTCGCTTTCTCTCATCATCATTGTTGAATAATAACCCAAAATGATTGAATGCGACCCCTCCGATATTAACTAATTCAATGCCACTTTTACACAAGTCGATTTTTTCAGTCAAGAATTTCTTTGCGAGAATCGGTATAATAATCGCTTCTGCGACACCTTCCACTAACAATACACCATTAGCAAAAAACAATTGGGCTTTTGTCGTGTCCAAGAATTTTCGCAAATGCCGTTTACTTTCTTTCGGATAATCATCTTCCGATAATTCATCAAATGAAAATGACTGTATAATACTTTGTTTACGTTGCAAAATGGAAATATTATTGACATCCGATTTAGCCGTAATTGTCGGTGAGTGCGATGTTACAAATACTTGAAGTCCTTTGCTTTGTAATTCATTTAGATACTCGAAGAAAGTATTCTGATACTGTGGATGCAAGTGTGCTTCGGGCTCTTCCACAAGTAAAGCGTTGTAGATCTCCAAAGCATGGTCTTCGCATCTGTTGATAAGATCTCCTAAGACAACGGATGTGAAAATAAGATTGTTTTCACCTAACCCATTTTGAGATAGAGTAAAGTATTTCTGTTCTTGTCCGGCTTCGACTGTTTTATAAACCGGACATTTTAATTCGATACCACGTACAACATCCGAGAACTCTCTGCCTACATAGCGCATTTCTATATCAGGATGTTTTAGAGTTATTCCTGTACCTTCAAGATGCTCATTAACTTTGCTCTTTCCCGTAGTTAAAATATGTTTCCAATCATAAGCATCATCCTCGAAGATTGGTATAGATTTTTTGCAAGTGATTTTTTCTTTTCTTCATTCAGAGGTATGCTTTCGTCGCCTTTGTCATATTTTGTAAGTTGGTTGAATAACTGCGATGTTTTATTGTCATATGAATAAGGTCGCAGACAACTTACGGCATCTCTTAGTGGACTTAAATAGGTATAAAAGATTTCTTGCAAAGATTCGTAAGGTACTTGCTGCCCTTCATTGTCTCCACCCCATATTATTCGTTTGAAATATTTTTTCTTCCCATTATTTTCTTGGATGAATTTCAAATGCAACTGTATCGTTTGCTTGTCAGGGTTGTCTTTATCTTGTGATATGAAATCATAAAAACATTCCCTTTCAATTGACGCATCTCCAAATTCAAATATCAAGTCAAATTGTATGACTGTGTTGATTTCTGAAGAATTTTCCGGATTAACATGTAAATCTCCGTCTTGCACATAAATAAAGTTATCCGGTTTACCGCATCCGAGACATATGCGCAGAGCATCTATAATTGCGGTTTTTCCCGAATTGTTTTCTCCAATCAGTATATTTATACCATTCTTGAAATACAAGGTGATATCATCGAATACCCTAAACTTACTAATATGCAACCGGCTTAAATACATACTCTTATAATTTTTTACATTACACAAATTCTAAATAATTTTCCCTGTTCACCACATGAAACTCTGCGTGCGGATATGCTTCTTGAAATACTTTTGGAACAGTAGGCATCTTGTTCCCCCATTTAAATTCCAATGCGGTCAGATTATTAGGATTCTCTTCGATAAGATCAATCTCTTGCTTATCGTAAGTACGCCAAAAATAGAACTCCTTATGCAGTCCTTCGTTGAAATTCGCCTTACGACGCTCTCCGATGATATAGTTCTCCCACAATGCACCAACATCCTGCCGAATAGCCAATGGTGAAAAAGCACCTATAATAGCATTTCGAATGCCATTATCATAGAAATACCACTTCCCAGCTTTCGTCACCTCCTTGCGAAGATTGCGCGAGTAAGCCCCAAGACGATATATAACGAATACTTTCTCCAAGAGGTCAAGATATTTTTCAACTGTTGTTTTGCTCATGCTGAGCTGTTTACCTAACTCATCGTAAGAAACTTCACTGCCCAACTGAAAAGCTATCAATCGAAGCAGATCGCGCATCTTACTCGAATTTTTTAAGCCGTCAATTGCTAAAATATCTTTAAGCAGGTATGCTCCTACAATATCGCGTAGATAGTCTGTTTTACGTTCATAGTTTTCCATCATTACTACTTCAGGATATGAACCGTAAATTAAACGGGCTTCAAGATTCTGACGAGTTTCAAAAGAGGTTTCTATTTGTACTATTTCCCGTTGCGAAAAAGGAGTAAGTAAAAATTGCGTACTGCGACCAACCAACGGTTCACCAGTCTTATTCAGTAAATCGAATGACGAAGAACCACTTGCCAAGACGCTTATTCCCGGTATTTCATCAACTATCAACTTCAGAATACTACCGATTTGTGGTATGTTCTGTGCCTCATCAATAGCCAGCAAATCAATACCATCCAGCAAATGTCGATAATTGGCAATTGAGCGATTCTCCAAAAGTGCTAATGTATCGTAGTCTTCGCCGTTAAGCATCATCGTCCTACCTGAATAGTTGTCCACAATTTTACGCATCATTACCGTTTTACCAACACGGCGAGCACCAAAAATTAATACTGCTTTATTGGGCGCGATTCGTGCAGTAATCTTCTCTTGAAGTATTCTATTTACTGTTTCCATACCTTTATGAATTATAGTGCAAAGATAATCATAATTTTTTAATTGGCGAATTTTATACAAAAAACAAGCTGCAAAGTGGCGATTTTTATGGATTCAGTCTTAAAGTAGTTGTTTCATCGTTCGTAGTAATTATAAATGCTAATAGCACTAATTGTTCTATTATTTCCCAGACATAATGTTTTGCAGTTTATCTTTATCGGATTGAAAGGTTTCATATAGAACTAATTAGTATGTAATCAAATATAAACTAAAAAGACAGGAATACATGCATCCTGTCTTTTTAGTTATAATGGATATTTTTTATCTTCTCATGCGCTCCATTTCTTCGTCGCGGAGCATTCTCTCGTTCAGTTTCTCCTGCATCCTGTCAAGGAAATAGGTGCGGCTTTCGTTCTTCCGGCGTTTGATGTCTATATAGAAGCGGTAGCAGTCCTTTGATTCGACCCCGAAAATCTTGTAGAGAAGCGGGGCCAGCTGTTTGAGCGGCATGTTGCCGTTGTTGATGCAGCCCATCTCGTTGATGCCGTAGATAAGTTCCACGAGGTCGATGGCGTTGCCCGTCCATTGCAGGGGTGAGGAGGGATTTTCGGTTGTGTTGTCGGAGGATGTACGGATGGGGATTAGTGGTGGCACTTGGGGAGTGGCAAGGAACTTCTGCATCTTCCTAACAAAAGAGAGTGCCTTGCTGATGTAGGCTGCAACCTCCCTCTTTTCTTCGAGAAGATTGCGCACGGGATGGTGCTGCAACTCGATTTCAATGTAAGCCAGCGCGATGATGGTGCGGTTGGAGTCCACATTGCCGCTGCATAGTTCGATCACTTGCGTGGCGAAAGCCGTGTATGCCGTTTCCATATTGCAGTCCCCGGCTTCGTTTATACGGCGGAAAAACTCGGTTTCCGCCAATAAGAAATAATTCATGTCCTGTCAATTTTGAAATTTTACACTCTGTTTTTCGGTATGCGCACATGAATATGATTGGCAAAAAGCGTGTCCATAAAACAAAAAATCCAGCACGCTCTCTGCAAGGTGCTGGATTTCAGTATGATAAAATATGATATTTTTTATCGGATGTGAATTATAACTTTCTTAAAATGTTTGTTATCAGTACATTGTTTTGATTAAAGAAGTCTAAAAATGTATGAAAGCGGAACATTCCGATTATCTCGTGGCTTCCATCCGCGTGTAGATGCTGCGGCATACACCGTTGGGATAGCTTTTCTGCGAGGTTAACATCCATTGTGTTTCGGGCAGGACGGACTGGAAAAAGTGCCGCCCCGTTCCTGCGATGAATGGCACGGTATAGAGGATGATTTCATCCACCACACGCATACGCAGCAGCCCGTTGATATAGTCAGCCTTTTCAGGAGTGACTTCTGCCAGATAGCAGATTCTTGTATTATCCTTACGCCATTCGTCGAGCATAGAAATGGAATAGTCGGGTGTGATATGATAAAGGGCATGCTTCCTTATTTCGTTGATGCCACATTTGTCAAGGTGCAGTTCTTTATACGCCTTGCAATATAATTCGGAAATATGACACCCGTCCATAGATAGGACGGCAAGAATCTGAACTTTACCCATACTATTTTTCTTTTATTAAGCAAGGGTAAAAAAGTAGCGTGCAATCCACGCTATCACTAATGGAGGCTCTGGAATGCCCTTGACAGAAATAGGTGAATGCACGCTATGCGTAGGCATAGCATAAGCAATCACGCAATAGTTTCTGCCAATGTCCATTTTCCAGATTTCCATTAGAAACACCTTGCGGTCTTATGTTATATATTAGCGGCGAAAGGCTTTGCCAATCGCCGTTTATTCTCTAAAATCATGCAAAGATAGCTATTTTCAGCGAATTGCCGGCTATGGTTGCTGAAATTTATATTTCAATCCATATTCTTCCAGTTTGCTGTACAGTGTTGTACGTCCTATTCCGAGCAATTCAGCGGCAACCTTGCGGTTCCCGTTTGCCTGCTTTAACGCACGTAAAATCCGTTCCTTATCCTCTGTGTCATTGCGCAGTGCGAAGCTGACAGGTGAGTTAGGTTTTGTTACGGCAAGTTCCAGATGTTCTTTCGTGACAAGTCCTGTCTGTGCCTGCAACACCGCACCCATGATTTTCTGCCGAAGCTCACGGACATTTCCCGGCCAAGCATGGGTCAGCAATGTCTTCCGGGCTTCCCCGTCAAAACCGATAATATTACATTCCAGTTCATTGTTCGCAATCTCACGAAAAAACTCCGCCAGCGGCATGATGTCCTCCTGACAGTCACGCAATGGCGGAACGGTTATCTCAAAATCATGCAGACGGTACAGCAAGTCCTGACGAAAACGCTTCTCATTGACCGCCTTTTCCAGATTCTCGTTGGTAGCGGCAATGATACGGATATTGAAACTCTTATCCGCTCTGTCTCCTATCGGGCGGTATCGCCGTTCTTGTATGGCACGCAGAAGCATCTGTTGGGTTTCCGGTGCGAGATTACCCACTTCGTCCAAAAACAGCGTACCGCCTTCCGCCTCATGGAAATAACCTTTCTTGGCACTGTCCGCACCCGTGAACGCCCCTCTGACGTGTCCGAAGAAAGCAGACGGCGCAAGCTCTTTGGTGAGCGAACCGCAGTCCACAGCCACAAACGGTTTTCCTGCCCGCTTGCCCTTGTCGTGCAGCAGGTGGGCGATATGCTCCTTGCCCGTGCCGTTCTCCCCGAATATCAGCACGCTCATGTCGGTGGGGGCTACCAGCCTTATCCGCTTCATGATGGCTTGGAACGCCGAGCCGTCACGCGAGAACAGGGGCATACGGCTTCGTCCGATATTCCGTTCTTTTAATATGGTACGGAGCAGAGGGACGAGCCTGTCTTCCACAAGCTGCTTGGGTATGTAGTCCAGCGAGCCGAGTTTCATGCTTTCAACCGCCGTATGCACTTCGGCATAGTCGGTCATGATAATGAACGGCTGCATCATACCTTCCTTGCGCATCCAGCGCAGCAGGTCGATACCGTTGCCGTCGGGCAGGCGCAGGTCGGAAACTACTATGTCCCCGTCTGCGGCCTGTTGCAGATATTTCTTCGCGGTTGAGAGGTGGAAAGCCTGCACGGTGCGGAATCCCTCGCGTGCCAGCAGGTTGCAGACAAACTCGCAATATACGATGTTGTCCTCCACCACGATGATTTTTGTATTATCCATTTTCGTATTTTCTCCTTTCTTCTTTTGCCAGCCGGATGATTTCCGAACCCTTATCCAGCACGGATTTTATGGTATTGCCAATTGTTTTATCGTCAGGTGTGCCATCGCTATGAAGCAATTTGTATAGTTCCCTTAACGGCTGGTCGGCACGGAGTATCTCCCATGAACTTCGCAGGTGGTGTGTCAAGGCATCCAGTTCCTGAAGGTCTTTCTTTAGACCCGCTTCCCTGATTGCCTGCATTTCCTTTTCGGTTTCCGTTATCAGTTTATCCAGCATGACGGCTTCATTGCCGTATGACAGCAGAGAAGTGAAATCCGGCTTTTCATTCCGGTTGCCTTTCATGGCGCATTTGTCTGAAACCTCCATCAGTTCCGATATGGAGAACGGTTTGAGCAGGCAACCGGAGAAACCACGTTCCATAAGTTCCTCCTTGCTGCAACTGCCCGAAGCGGTTGTCACGACTACCGGGATAGTCTTTGAATTGCCAACGTTGGAGGTGCGCAGCAGTTCCAACAGCTCGAAGCCGTTGATTTCCGGCATGTTCAAATCCGTCAGAAGCAGGCTGTATTCTTTCCGGCGTATCATTTCCATCAGTTCCGCAGCATCGGTACAGGTGTCGCAGTGTACGCCTTCCTGTGCATACATTTCTTTAAGCATCAGGAGAAGTACCTCGTCATTGTCGATGGCAATCACATCATGGAATGCACGGTCATGATGAATCCTTGTCTGATTTATCCTTTCCGGCAGTTCCCCGGCTGTCTGCATGGGTATTTCCACTGTGAAACGGCTGCCTTTGCCTTTCTCGCTCTCCAACCATATCGTGCCGCCGAGCATTGTCACGATACGCTGAACGATGGACAGTCCCAGTCCGAAGCCGTCTTTTGCGGCGGCGTTTGACAGACGTTCAAACGCGCCGAACACGCGTTGCTGTTCCTCGTTGGTCATTCCTGTGCCCGTATCTTCGACGATAATTTTCAGAATACCGTTATCATAATCAGCCGTCAAAGATACACCACCGCTATCAGTGAATTTGATGGCGTTTGACAACAGGTTGTTCCCGATTTGGATTATTCGCTCTTTGTCAGTTAGCACAACGGCATCACATACGTTCTTCACTGTCAGCGATAGTCCTTTGTTCATGGCTATGGGCGTAAACTCCGTTTCAAGAATGTGCGTGATTGCCGAAATCCGGCAAGGAGAGAAATTCGGCTGCTCCTTGCCATTGTCCAGCCGGAAGAAACTCAGCAGGGTGTTGAGCATTTCGCGCATACGGTCGGAGGATTGCCGGATATTACGGACATATCGCTCTTTTTTATCCGCATCATTCCCTTTTTCCATCAACGCGGTATAACCGATTATTGCGGTTAAAGGTGTGCGCAGTTCATGGATGATGGTATGCACAGCTTTCTTGCGAGAATTTATCAGTGCCTCGTTCTGTTCAACCGATTTTTGGAGTTGTCCGATTAAATCCGCAGTTTCTCGTTTGTATCGTTTGATACGGGTGATATTTCGGTGGATAATTATGTAAGAGATTATCAATAACAAAACAACGAATCCTGTCAAGCCACCTATCTGAATAAAAGACCTTTCACGCATGGCGGCTATTTCCGCTTCCCGTTTCTGTAAGTCTGCTTGAACTTTCTCGTCTATTTGAACTACCAGTCCTTGCAGTTGTCTGTTGAGTTCCGCATTTCGTGCAGCAAGACTATCGGCGTGTTCTGACAAACGGCGGCTTTGTGCCTGTTGTTCAGCTATCATATTCCGATTAAGGGAACGGAGCATCGTAGTAGTCGCAGTTGGTTTCGCTTCCTCTTTTTTACCGAAGATGCCCAAGAATCCTTTTCGTTTAGGTTTCTTGGGCTGTTCTTGCACACTTTTCTGCGCGATTACGGGTATTTGACGAGTTATCTTATCGTTGATGGCTTGTTGCTGTTCAAGTGTACGATTTGACGCATTTGTCGTTCCTTATCTTTGAGAAGATGGCGCACACTGTCGATACGCTCTGCCGGATAGGTAGCTTTGAACCGACAAAGCATACTGTCCATTGTCATACGCCGAGCATGGTAAAGTCCTAAATCTTCATCATCCCATTCCAATATCGTTTCACCTAATAAAGAAAACTCTATCAAATGAATATGAATATTGTTTACCTCTTTTCGAAATTCATCGATCTCTCGGTTTTTGGCTTCCAGTCCCTCCATGTCTCGCCATTCGCCAAGCCATGTGTACATGATGCCGCCTACCAGCAAAGCTATTAGTAGATAGCCTATGGAAGTCAGCATACGGAAGTGTCTTGTTTCAGCGTTATGTCGATTCATGCGTTATTGCCATTGATTATTGATAATACAGCCCGTAGGTCTTTATAGGCTTACGGGCTGTATGGTCTTTGAAGCTCAGTCTAATAAAGATGCTATATCAAATTGGATTATAGAACATCCTCAATAGACAATTCAAAATTTCTTTCCGATATCATATATCTTTTGTAGATGTTCGGTATTTGAAATAGCCCCCTTCTCATTGACACTATTTACAAGATAATGGCCTCTGTTTTTCCATCCCCTATCTTGCGCAATGAGTTCAAAGGAACGCACTATACCGTCAAATACATGTGGGTCTTCCAACTCTCCACACGAAAGAAGCATACATTCCTTAATAGGCACATCTTTTTTACCTATGATGAAAGAATAAAACTTGTCTATGGCAGCTTTTATCTGGGTAGGAAACGAGTACCAATAAAGAGGGGTACAGAATATGATGACATCACTTTCTGCCATCAAAGATGCCAGTTCATTGAAATCATCATTAAAAATACAGGCTTTATTCTCCTTGCTAAAACAATTATCGCAAGCTCTGCATCCTTGAATATGTTTATGCGCAGTATTAAACTGCACAACACTGTTGCCCGCTTCGGATGCTCCTTTCGCAAAAGCGTCCGCCATAAGGTCGCTGTTACCTCCCCGTCGTGGGCTGCCGGTTAAAATCAAAATTCGTTTGCTCATATCCTTTACATTTATTCACCCATACGGAAATCTCCTACGTTGTCATGACTAAGAGTTATATCTTCGATGATGCTTGTGCATCCACCATGTTGCGGACACTGGCTGCTGATGCCGAGATATATTTGATCGGGATATTCATTACGATACAGACGCACCATATGCCACTCTTTTTTGTCTAATGAATAGTAGCTGGCGATAGTGTGAGTATCAGAAGATATTTTCATATAGACTGATTTTGCGTCTATCTTATCATGGTTATTGTCATCCGATGTACCTTGTGTTCGTACCGTTACGATGCGGTGGTTGCCATATTCGTCCTGCTCAAAGGCAAGTTTCTGCCAAAGTGTATCGTTGACATACACAAAAAGATCGGCGGCATTATAAAGTCCATCAGAGGTAAACTCAGGGGTTACTTTAGCTGTCAGCGTGAATGGCTTTGTATTATCGGTCGGAATCAGTAACACAGGCAGTGTATTGTTGGACAGCTTACCCTCGTTAGGATCACAGAAGAAGTCAAGTCCTCCGGGACAGTTGAATTCCAATCCTCCGTCTGCAAGTATGGTTACACATGTATCTGCGCCATTGATGGATTTGGTAAAAGTGACATCTCCCACTTTTATCTCACAGTCTGTGATTTGGCTTGTTTCAGCCACTTTACCGGTCAAATCCGGTTCACTTGTTTTGGACTCTTTGTGCTGCTGACATGCAGCTAAAGAGAGGCATCCAACAAGAAATGCTCCATATAAAACGGTTCTTTTCATCTTTGAATCATTTATTATTCGTAATTTTGTGGCAAAATTAGGACTATTGGCGCAATCCCGCAATGGTGAAAATTAACCAATTCACTATGGAACAGGAACATCAACTAAAATCACTTCTGACTGAGCAGCAGTTTGAAGATGCTGAAAATAAGGAATTTATGCTTGCTCAAGCAAGAGCGTGCGCAAATGGTTATGCTCTTGCAACAGAAGGTATAGCAGTTGTGTCAGATTTTCAAAACAACGAATGTCATATATATTCTGGCAGATTCGGTCAAACTATAATGGACTTCCCGGAATATATGGTTGACCATACATCTGCCTTTGAAAATACCGTTTTCAGCCACGCGAATGAAGAAGAGCTTATTCAACGTCATATACTCGAACTTCGTTTCTTCAACTTTATAAAAGAACTTCCCATAAATGAAAAGACAAATTTCTCGGCTTCGTGTATCATCAGTTTCTATCGGACAGGGAGTAATGAGACAATAAAAATATTACATACAACGAGATATTTTAGTTGTAGCAACGGTGGAAGTGTCATTCTCGGTCTATGCACTTATTCTCCATACTTTGGTTCTCATAACAAACAAGACAGTATTATTGTAAATCTCGTGACAGGAGAAACCGTTAGACGAAACGTGTACGAAGCATGCGACCGAAAAATCCTTAGTCGGCGACAACTTGAAATACTATCACTAATAGCGAAAGGGGTGCCCAGTAAACAGATTGCAGACAACCTAAATATTTCCGTTTATACCGTTAATCGCCATCGTCAGGATATTTTAGCTTCATTAAAAGTCGCTAATACTGCGGCTGCTGTAGAAATCGCATTAAGAATGAATCTTATTTAATGAGCCCTCTTGCTTTATGATTGGTTAAAAATCAGTGTTGTACCAGTTATTATTGGTTCGTAATTTTGCGGGCATATAAAAGCGAAAAAGATGAATCAATTTGCTGGTAAATTAGAATTGGAAGCAGGCATAACAGTTCTGCAAAATGAATGTGAACGTATTTTTAGTTCTGTGCCAATTCATTTTGGTAAAGGCGTTTCTCTTACACACGGAGCTTCTATTTATTGCACAGGAGTAGGTGATGACATCTATATCGGAGATAATAATATCATAGGAGGAGAACTTATTTTGTTTCCGGGAGCAAGAATAGGCAATCGTTGTGTTTTTGGTACAGGAACTATAATTGTCGCGGGTAGCTTTAGTGTTGGTAATGGTTGTGTCATGTCACATGGATGTACCATAACCCAAGATGTTCCTGATAATTCGTTGGTAGTAGGCCGTAGAGGATTGATATTCAACAAATAATAGTTAATTCCTATTGCTATTGATGCGAAAATTGGTTAGAAATCAGTATTGTGCACATCTTTTGTTCTATCTAACTTTGCAACCGCAAATAAATCACAAGGAAATTGCAATTTAATAATAATCAAATCAATATCATAATGAAAAAATTAGTATTTATCGCAATCATTGCAAGTCTTGCAATGGCTGGATGCACCCAGAAAGAACCAGAGAAAAAAGCGGGAAATTCTGACAAGAAAGCTACAACAGAAAACGTTGAACTCGCCACATGCGACATCAATGTAGGAGGAATTCGTTTTACAAAGTCGAAAAACGGCGGAGAGAATGGCATCACACTTCTTGGCGACACGCTCAAATTTGTGGCCGGTCCTCAAACTGATTATTTCCGTTCCCCGGATGGAAGCGTAGTCAATAACTCTGCGGTCATCTTCACAGAGGTTGACAACACCAAACCTTTCACTTTCACGGCTAAAGTGCAGCCTGAATTCACTGAAACCGGAACTTATTCGGCAGGGGTGATATATGCTTATGAAAACGACACACATTGTCAAAAACTATGTTTCGAGCAGGATGAGTATGGCGATCACCGAGTGGTGTCAGTTCGCACATTAGGCACCTCTGATGACAATAACCATCAGGCAATCACGGCTCCATACGTTTATATGAGATTATCCTCCGATGGCACAACCCTTGGTAGCTATTTCTCAGAAGATGGTAAAATATGGCGTATGGCCCGACTCTATAAGAATGACTTTCCTGAAAAATTGCTTATAGGCATCAGTTCACAGAGTCCTAAGGATAATGAACACACCTGCCTATTCACCGAAGTATCTCTGACAGATAAACCTGTCGCTGACTTTAGAAAGGGTAATATAGCAGAATAATAAAACAATCGAATCATTTTCAAAGGCGCACACATATTCAAAATGTGCGCTTTTCTTATACCTTTAAACGATGAGTAAACATCCAATTATCGCAAATCGCACCGCTTTTCTCGTCATAGGTTGTCTTGAGGCTGCATGGGCACCTCTTGTACCTTATGTTAAGCGTGCATTTAGTCTGGACGAGGCCTCTTTAGGGCTTTTGATGCTTTGTACCGGTTTGGGTTCAATAATAGCACTCCCTTTATCAAGTTGGCTATGTGTGAGATTTGGCGCAAAACGAGTAGTTTATTTCTCTGGATTTTTAATGGCTTTTTCTCTATTGACAATAAGCCTATTGACTAACTTAACTCTGACGGCTATCATGTTATTGATATTTGGCGGTTGTACCATCACCATTGATGTTGCCGCTAATGTGAATGGGGTTGCTGTTGAAAGTCAGACTGGAAAACATCTGATGTCAGGATTTCATGGGGGGTACTCTCTCGGTACACTCATTGGTGCCGGTGTGATGAGTTCTCTTTTTGCATTCGGAATAATTCCTATGTGGTCGGTCGTGATATTTATGATATTGGTATTGGCCGCGATGATGGCCGGATGCCGTGACCTTCTATCCTCTGAGGCTCTTAAAAGCAACGACCGTCCGAAACAGGATATGAATAAGAAGTTTTATATCCCACCTATGGTTATAGTGGTCGGATTATTATGCTTTATCATGTATGCATCGGAAGGTGCTGTGATGGGGTGGTCTGCAATTTTTGTTAGTCAAGAGCGTGGCATTGACATGTCCGTGGCCGGTTTTTTCTATACCGCTTTTGCCATAGCAATGACTGTTATGAGGCTCTGCGGTGACAAGGTAGTAGATCGATTTGGACGAAGGTCTGTCATTTGTGGAGGTGCATTACTAATTGCTGTCGGTTTCACGACTGTGGTATCAATTGACAATGCTATTGCTTCTGCTGTTGGTTTTGCGATGGTTGGTTGTGGCGCTGCCAATGTGGTTCCCCAATTCGTGTCCTTTGCAGCCCACATAAAAGGGATGGCAGTACACAACATCATTAGTTTTATTAATGCCCTTGGGTACTCTGGTATCCTTCTTGGTCCGGTTATAATTGGATTCATAGGAAAACGCTACGGTTTGTACATGTCATTTATAGGAATTGCCCTGTTAGCTTTGATTGTTGCAATAATTTCATATATAATATTAAGAATCAGACATATTCCCATACGAACAGATGTGCAAGAAGATGATAGAAAAACATGTCTCTGCAATTCTGCAAAATAGGAAATCAAGTGTGCAACGCATAAAGAATTGCATTACATTTTGTACTATTTTATTAAATTTGTCTGTACCAACTTCTATCAGCACAATATCCAAAAGCGATAAGGATTATTTGTTATTGTGAGCAGTAACGAAAACAATGACGTTACTGCCCACAATAACAAGTTATATTTTTATCCCTTTCGGACGGTTATCATCCTTAATCTGAAAACCCGGTCGTCCGATGATGACATGGTCGGCAATGAAATTGCCTGACGGACTACGCTCATTCACCGGACTGCGAATCTGCGGAACATCTTCGGTGTGTTGTGGTGGCACGTTCCGTACATCTCCCGCATCCGGCTTGACCTCCTGTCCATCCTTTTCTTTTTCGGCGACTTCCGGCGTGGGTGGCGCAAGCTCCAACTGTATCTTGCGGTCGAGTGCGGCAAGTTCTGACTTCAACTGTTTCAGTTCGTCCTCTTTCTTCCACACCTTGCCGGCTATCTCCTGCAACTGCGGAACCTCCTTTTCCAGCACCTCGTTCTTTCCCTTATACTGGTCAATGATGGACGGAATCCTCTCCAATGCGTTCAGGAAGTTGCGTGCGGCGGCTAACGGGTCAGCCATCGCCAGATGCCCGTTGTTGTAGGTGTACTTGTAGTTACCTTCCACCACGAAGCGGTTGTCGGTAAACTCCAGTCCATCTTTGAGCATCCTCTCGCTGACCACCTTTATCGGAAAACCATATAGTTCCCCAATAGGCTTGTACTGCCCGCCCGTCGCAGCGTTCTTGGCGATTTCTTGCAAACGCCTTCCAATAACTTTTTCGTCGGTTGAATCCACACCGTCCACTTTGACAAGATTAAGGCGGCTGCCTTCCTTATCAGTCTGCACAACGGAAAGAAAACGGTTCCAGTCTTCCGTCATGGCTTCGATGAAAGCCGTGTTGTTACGCAGTTCTCCCGTCTTGGATTCCAACTTGAACTCCGAATCGCGCCTACCCTTGTTGAACGACTTGCGTTCCCCTTCGAGCGAGGCGATACGCTTCTCTAATTTCGCCTTGTCCAAAAGGTCGGTGTTGCCGGAGAGCAACGCCATGTACTCCGAGAAGTTCATGCCCGATTTCTCGTCCATAGCCCCCTCGTCGATGGTACGCGCGCCCATCGCCCCGCTTTTGAGCTGCGAGATGAACGTCTGCTTGCAGTGCAGCAGGTTGAACTTGTAGCTGTCCAGCGACTTTTCCACCGCATAGATGATGACATCCACGTTGTTCCCGGCAAAATGCTTGGCAATCTCGTTGCCTGCTCTAACTCCCCGTCCGTCACGCTGTTGCAGGTCGGACGGCCGCCACGGCGTATCCAAATGATGGATGGCGACACACCTTTTTTGCGCATTCACACCCGTTCCGAGCATGGAGGTGGAACCGAACAACACACGCACCGTTCCGGCGTTCATGGCGTCTATCACCCCCTTGCGTGCCTTGTCGGTCTTGCACTCCTGAATGAAGCGCACCTCGCTTGCCGGTATGCCGTAGTCCTCCGTCAGCTTCCGCTTTATCTCGCTGTAAACGTTCCATCCGTCGCCCGGCTGGTACGTCCCCAGATCCGAGAACACGAACTGCGTGCCTTTCTGCGCGTCGTATTTGTGGTAATACTCCGCAATCGTCTTGGCACAGTGCGAAGCCTTGTTGTCGGGGTGGTCTTCGTAATGCGGGTCTATCATGCGCATGTCGAGAGCCATCTTCCGTGCGTAATCGGTGGCGATAAGCATCTTCGCCTTCTCCTCCGTTTCCGACAGGGGCGGTCTGCCCAGCAGCGTGGCGTCGCCCGTTTTCGCAAATTCCATCAGTTGTTTGATGAAATACTCTTGGTCGGGCGTGGGCGGTATGTGGTGCAGTATCTCGTTCTTGTGCGGACGATCCACACCCACATCCTCTGCCGTGCGGTAGTCGGTTATCTCGTTATAGAAAGCGGCAAGCTCCGGCACTTTGATGAAGTAGCGGAAACGCTCCTTCTGCACCACGTTGTTCGTCACGTTGAACTCGAAGTCGGTCGTCTTCTTGGCAAAGATAGCCGCCCAAGCGTCAAAGCACCTAATATCCTGCCGTTCCAGTTCCTTCGGGCGCAGGTACTTGAAGAGCAGGTACAGCTCCGTCAGCGAGTTGCTGATGGTCGTACCGGACAGGAACGTAGCCCCCAAGTCCTTGCCAGTACGCTCCTGTATGGTACGTATGGCAAAGAGCATGTTCAGGGCTTTCTGGCTCCCTTCCGAGTTTCCCAATCCCGCCACACGGTCGTGCCGCGTGTTGAAAGTCAAGTTCTTAAATTGATGGCATAAATCCAAAATTCCGGATTTGAGTCATTATCAGAACTTTTAGGAGTTTTCTAAAATAATATTCAATTTATTTGTAATCAGAAACTTTGTTCCACATTAAATTCTGATTATTGAATGTAGTCTGAATATTATTGTGGTAATCATATGAAGGAATAGAACTATCCCTAAAGACATTATATAATTATAACAGCATATTTTACATTTAAGTTGCGAACAATGTGATAATAATCATACGAGAATACTTTTTATTTGCGAAAAAAAATGTATTTTTGTATCATATTACAAATATGATATTTCAATATGGCTATAATACCTCAATTTTATAAAAATGCTGTGGTGTCAATTGGTATTAAAAAACCAAATGATCATATTGTATGGATGGGAACGGGCTTTTTTATGACAAGGCGTGCAGATGACCAAGGTAACGTGCGTCCATTTCTTGTTACAAACAAACACGTATTCCAAGGTAAAAGCAGCATCGTGATTAGGATGAAAGAAAAAGGAACTGAAAATTTGAAAGAAATTGATGCTCCGATTGTAAAGGATGATGGAACTCCCACATACGTTCTACATCCTCAAAACGATATTGATATAGCAGTATTACCTTTAAATGGTTCATTTATAACAACTAATAATTTAGAGTTCCCTTCTTTTGACATTGATGTTAATGCAATGACATCATCGGAGTTAAGGGACAATGGGGTTGAGGAAGGAACTCTTATTTATATGTTAGGATACACCATGGGATTGGTCAATCAATCTTCTTCACGTCCAATTTGCCGTTTAGGATGTATTGCTCGTATTAGTGAGGCACAAATTCAGGAGCAACATAATATTTTAGTTGATATTCAAAATTTTCCTGGCAATTCAGGCAGCCCAATAATAAATAGACCTGAATTATTATCTATACAAGGCACTAAAAATTTAGACCGCAGTGTACTTGTTGGCATAATTCATTCGTATATACCTTATCAAGAAACATTAATAAATAGCCAAACAGGAAAAACAGTTGAAATAAGGAGTGAGAATAGCGGTTTGGCATATGTTCATCCTGTAGAATACATTAGGGAAATAATAGATTCTATCTTTCCATTACAAAATCACTAATATTCAAAGATTGTATTTTTGCGGTATAGTGAAACACTATATGTCTAAATAGGTGAAAGAGTTATTAGCATCAAAAAATACCATAAAAAGTATCTTACACTAATAATCATCAAAAAGTAACTCATCAGAATATAGCAAAGAATCTCTGTCTGTGTTTTCGAAATTCTTCGCTATGTTCTGATAATAATATAAAAGTTGATTCTCTCGAGATTGCTGCCTTGAATATGATAATATTTTTTCGCTATAGATATAATTTTTCTTGTCGCATCATTTAATCGTATGATCCCATATTCTACTATCATTTATTGGAAGTTAAAAAATCAAGTGATTTCTTCCCGACTTTGACTTTCCACTTCTTTGTGATATGCTTTTGATTCTCGCTTTCTAGAGTTTCTAAAGCTTTTGATTCCTGTTCTGTTGTTATATCCAAATATATCATTGTAGTTTGAATGCTTTCATGTCCAAGCAAATATGAAATTTGAGCTATGTTCATTCCATTTTCAAGCCAATGTGAAGCCTTGGCATGTCTGAATTGATGGGCATGTAAATTCAATGGTACATCTTCACAAGTTTCATGAGCTATTGAGGCATATTTTTTCAGCATTTTGTTCACATTTTCGGCAGACATAGGAGCATATACCCCTTTGCTTTTTGAATAAAAGATTAGTGCATCCATATCATTATATTTCGGATGGTATTTCTTGAGGTATCTCTTTAAACATTGCACTGATTGAGACAAAAGAGGAAGTGGGCGTTTCTTTCTCCCTTTTCCTATGACAATCATGTGAGGTTTAGAGCAATCCATGACGATATTACTAATCTTCAATGTAAGGAGTTCATTAACACGTATAGCTGTAGAGTACAAAAGTAGCATCAATGTGAAATCACGAAAGCCTGTTGCCGTTCTTTGATTTGGGACAGACAATATGGCTTTAACAGCCTTTTTACTTAAGCCAATAACTTTTCTTTTAGGAGTTTTCTCATTAGGAATGTTCTCAGCTTGTAGAAATACAGCCATATAAGTCATATCTCTGTCCGCTACATATTTCAAGAAGGCACGTAAGGCTGACAACCTTATATTGCATGTTGCAGGGGTACAATTCCTATCGCTTTTCATCCAAATAATCCATTCCATGATATATTCCCTACAGAAGCACTCTGCATTCAATGTTTCCGGTAAAATGCCTTTCACTTTCTTAAGAAACTCAGCATAGAGTGTCACTGAAATTTTATAGTTTCTTTTCGTATGAGGGCTACAAGCTTTTATTGAGGGCACATAGTACTCAAGCCACTCATGTAAATAACTAGCAATCTGTATTGCTTGTAAGTTAATCTTCTTTTTCATCTGTTTCTAATATTAATGATTGTTCTATTTCGCTATTGGTATATGCTATTATATCAGAAATCGCAGGGGTCAAAGAATAGTAAGCCAATGTGCTTTCTATTTGTCTGTGTCCCATGCTCTTGCTTAGAGCTAATAACTTGTCGTGTACTGCAAATCCTTGGTGCGTCCAGCTGTTTATGTTCTCTATGGCGTAGTTATGCCTTAGTTCGTATGGAATTGCGTGGGATGAATTGCAGCTTTGCCACAGTGCCCTGAAGTGGTACGTTACCCATACAGGAGGGTGCGGTTTGTCATCCGGTGTCGGGAAAAACACCCTGCAGTTCGGAATCAGTCCATCTATTTTTCCGTCATAAGTACGCATCAAGGGCAACATTGTGTCATGGAGGACTACATAATGTTGGTCATATCCTTTGCCGCGCTTGATGGACACCACGCCGTTTTTAAGGTTTACGTCATCGCGTTCCAGCAGGACGACCTCGGTTGTCCTTGTTCCTGAACTGTACAGTAAACGGAAGAACACCGGCAGTGTCATGCGCTGGATAGCCGCGAGTCTGCCACGCCTTGGCTTTATGTTGTCGCAAGCGTCAAAGAAGCGTTTCAATTCATCGTGTGTAAAAGGATGCGGCATATAAGTTCTCGGTACAGACCTTGGCACTTGCGGCAAGTCAATTTTCGTCATTCCACGCTTGTTCATGTACTTGATGAAATCCAAAACAGGATAGACACGTGACACGCAAGAGTTTGTGCATTCAGTTGGACGTTGCCTGCACCATCTGTCCACGATTTCTTGAGTAAGTTCGGTTTGTCCAGGATATTCCCTTACGCAAAAATGATCAAACTGTATTATGTTCTTGATATAGCTATAACTGTAACGCCCGGAAGCTTTGCGGTATTTTATATATCCTTCTATAGCGTTGGATAGGAATGAAATTGTCTTCATACGTCAAACACCCCCTTTCTTATGGGAAAGTGTTCTATGCTCAATGAACATTCCTTCAGTCTCTTGAATTCCGCACTAAGGTAACGGTCAAGAGAATCTGGGGACGCATGACCGAGGGTGGCACTTATGACAGGTTGCTGCACACCACCTTGTAACAGAGTTGTCGCCACATTGTGGCGGAACAGGTGCAGGCTCTTTCTCTCATTTTTACCTTGTCTTATTCCTGCTTTGCACATGACTTTTGAGCATATGGCATCGAGATTGCTTGTATGAAGCCTTCTGTATGGCACGTGTATTGTGAGAAAAACATATGGTTCCGAACTTCGGGGACGTTCTTTGAGCAGGTAATCAAATACAGCGTTTCCTACCACGGCACGGAGTGGCAATGTCAGTGGCTGTCCAGTCTTTACCTGAGTGATTTTTATCAGGTCGTGTTCCCAATCGAAACTGTTAAGCGTGAGTGCAAAGATATCACACCCACGCAATCCCGTATACATGGCCAAGGTTATGATGGCTTTGTCCTGTAGGGATATTGTGCCATCATGTTCTAAAGTATGCCTGATAGCAGTAAGCTCTTGCTCCGTAAGGTATTGAATGTTCTTCCGCATATTGGGTATGGCCGGCAGATATGCGATTATACGTTCAACGGATTTGCCATAGTGGGGCAAACAGGCTTTCAGTCCATATTCCACCGAATATTTGAGTGAATGGCCCATATTCGGTTTTCCGTCCTTGGAAAACACTTTCAATACCGCATTTTCTGTTATTGACTCTAATGAGTACACCCCCATTTCCTGTAGCCGGAAGAAGAACGAAGATAGTGCATACTTCACATTTATTGAAAATTTGCAACATCTGCCTACCATATTGAAAGCCATATCTGTTACATCCTTATATTCTGCACTGAGCAACTCGTAGTGGTGCGGTTTGCTGTAGTGTTTACGACCATCGGGTAATAATCCATTCTCGATATATTGGCAGATTATACGTAACAGGCGTACCTTGTTCCTATAAGTATACTTGTTGGACCACAATTCTTTTAGTGTCGGTTCAACGTCGGAGAGACTCTGCCATTTGTAATGGTTAGCATTTCCTGATAGCCACTCAGCCATTTTCTTCACATAGTCTATGTACATGGCTGAATAACCGGTGTCTTGTAAATAAGAAACAAGACCATTGACTTTTTCATTTAGATTAAATATGTCCATAATCGCATCTTGTTTGAAAGTTATTACAATTATAGACGTAATATAATCAGAACTGTTTACGTCACAAAATAAATGATTACTAAATAATTAAGTGATTTAATAAGAAACTCATAAAAGTTCTGATAATGGCTCTCGTCAATGAAGATATGGTCGATGCCCATCTGCTTGAAGTCCACCACATCGTCCGTGCGCGATTGGATGGCGTGTTCCACCTTCTCCAACTTCGCTTCAAGGTTGTGCTTGCGCTTTTCCAGCCCTTTCAGCATCGCCCGCGACACGTTTTTGCCCTGCTGCCGCAGCACTTCGAGATTTTCCTCCACCGTGTCAAGCTCCGCTTGCAGGATGCGCTGCTGCAACTCCGGTGACTGCGGAATCTTGCCGAACTGGTCGTGCGACATGATGACGCAATCATAGTCGTTGTTCTTGATGTTGTTGAAGAAACGCACGCGGTTGGCGGTCGAGAAGTCCTTCTCCGAGGCATAGAGAATCCGCGCGTTCGGGTATGCCGCTTGATAGGTGGCGGCAATCTCCGCGACATTGGCTTTCAATCCGATAATCATCGGCTTGTGTGCCAAGTTCAGACGCTTCATCTCATGCGCTGCAATGCACATTATCAGCGTTTTACCGGTTCCCACCTCGTGGTCACAAATGCCGCCGCCATTCTGTTTGAGCATCCAGACGCAATCCATCTGCGACGGATAGACGCTCTTGATACCCCGGCTTGCCAGTCCTTTGAGGTTGAGGTCGGGAAAGGTCTGGTGCGATCCGTCATACTTCGGACGCACGAAACAGTTGAACTTGCGGTTGTACATCGTCGTCAGCCGTTCCTTGAACTGCAGCGACTGCTCTTCCAGCCATTCCGAGAACCCGTTACGGATTTCATCAATCTTGGCGTTGGCGAGCTGTATGCCCTCGCTGTCGCGCACCTTGATGTCGTTGCCATGCTCGTCCTTGCCGATAGATTTCATCATGTCGGGGCAGGTGTTGTGCAGGGCATGTTTCAGAAGGTGCATGCCGTCATAGTTCCGGTAATAGCCCTTCACTAAAAACTCGTCCGTGATTTTCATGGTGCGGTAGCCGCACGCCACCGAAAATTCGTCCATGCTTGCGGAGTAGGCGATTTTCACGTCTGTGTCAAAAAGACGGCTCATGTAGGCGGCATACACGCCCGTCGGAATCCAGCGTTCCCCGAAGTTGAAGTCGAGGTCCTCAAAGGCGATACGCTGCGGCTCGGCTTCTTTCAGAGCCTCCAACGCCTGCTTCACTTCCGGCATACGCCCGTTTTCGGGGTTGTCGCCCATCCATGCCTCGATGCGCTCCGCCTTCTCTATCACGTTCCCGGCGATGAACCTGTCCTTTATCTCGTAACCGGTTACGAGCGGGTTGTAGAAGATGCGTCCTTTGAGGGCGTCAAGCAATCCCTCCTCCGTGCTGTCGGTTATCTCCCGCATATAGTCGAGATTGACCGTGCCGAACTTGTTGAGCGATGCGGATAACGCCTCTTCGGGAGAGCTTACGTTGGCATGGCTCTCCACAGAGAAGGAAACGGGACGCTCGAAAATGTCCGCCTTGACGAACCTGCCGTCCTCCGCCCGTTCCAGCGAAAGGATGTCGCGTCCGGCGGCATCCATCATCAACAGTTTCACGTTATGCTTGGCATTGAGGTTGCCGTAGCGCATGACAAACTCATCGTAGCAGGTGTTCAACGCTCCGCGTTGCGCAGACCCTTCATCGTGATACTCCGCCTCGTAGCGGTAAAGCCGCTCGTATGCGTCACGGAGTGACACATACAACATCGCTTTCTCCTTCTGGTAGCCGGTCAGGTCAAGCGGTTGGAATGTCGCGCCGTAAGGCGTGAGGTCCTTCAAATAACCGAGATTGCGTGAAGCATCCAGTACCATAGAGCCGTCACGGTAGTGCGGCTCCAGCAGACCGTTGAACGGACGGGGAGAAAGGTCGAGAGGTTCCTCCTTCGGCTTTTCCGTTTCAAATTCAGGGAAAAGGGAAGTTGTTGTCTCACTTGCGTTATTGTCCGTAACGGGAACGGTTGCGACTTCCGTCTGTGCTTCGGGGCGTTTTGTCGCTTCCTTTTCCGGCATGTCAATGGCGAGAGCGGCTTTCACTGCCGTCCCGTCCACCCGTTGTTTCTCCTGATGCTGTGCCGCCAGCCTGCGAAGCTCCTTGCGTCGTTCCGGCGTGAGATCCATCATCATTTCATAGAAGCCGTTGATGGGCGGATTGGTGTCCCAATCCAAAGTGGCGTAAATATCTTCAGGGTCGCTTTGCTTCCCGACATTTTTCGGCTTTGTATCCTTGCTTTCGATTACAGGCTTGACGGATTCAACAGGAGGAACAGCCGTAACCGGCGGCTTCGGTTTAGGAATGGCACGTCTTGCCGTGCTTTCCTTTTTCGCCGTCTTTTTCTTCTTGGCGGGTGCTTCCTTCTTGCGTACTTCCTCGGTCATGCCCCAGAGGTCGAGCAGGGAGAGCTGCACGCCCTCCGAATAATCGGGGCGGCGCGGCTCTATCTCCGGCTTTTCTTCCTCCGGCTGCGGTGTTACCGCTTCGGGCTTCGTTGCCATTTCATTATGTGGCTGTATCTCAGGAGTGACAACCGGTGTGGAAATGGTTTCCGTCACCGTGCTTTTCCCTTGTGCCGGATGCAGGCTGTGCATTTCATACAGTTCTTTGTCAAACTGATGCAACTCAATATCCAGATGTTCCCGCAAGTCCTCCGCCATTTGCCCGATGCCGCCCCGGTGTAGGAGTTGATAGGCAGGTTTCCCGTAAGGGTCTGTGCCTCTGATTAAATCCGTATTGGAAAGAGAGCTGATGCTCCATACATACCCGTTCACGGAAGTGCCGATAGGCGTCTGTTCGGTCTGCATGAAAAGTTTCTCGTTGTAGTACAGCTCCCGTTTCTTGCCGCTGTTCTTTTGCAGGATAATCAGGTCGCTGCCTACCTCCGTACCCGCGTTGTCCGTGAAGAGGTTGTTCGGCAGGCGTGCGACACCCACCAGATTGGCATTACGCATCATATACTCGCGTATAGGCGCGTTGGACGGTGCGTCCAGCACCCCCTGCGAGGTGATGAACGCTACGATGCCGCCCTCACGCACCGCGTCAAGGCTTTTCAGGAAGAAGTAGTTGTGTATTGCCTTCTGTGCGGAACGCCTTGCCGGGTCTTGGCTGCCCGTGAACTCCGGGTCGAACACAGCCACGTCACCGAACGGTATGTTCGAGATGGCAAGGTCGAAATAGTCCGTGAAGGGCTTCTCTATCTTCTCGAATCCCTGCACCCTTACCTTTTGGTCGGGATGCAGGTGTCCCAATATCTTGCCCGTCATCAGGTCTTTCTCGAAAGCCATGATGTCCGCGTCCGGCTTGTTTTCCAACACGGCATCCACGAATGCGCCCACGCCCGCCGACGGCTCCAATACGCGATCGGGACGTATGCCGTGTTCATGCAGTACATCCGCGATAGTGCCGGTTATCTCTTGCGGTGTGTAGAAAGCGGTCAGCACGGACTGCTTCATGGCATCCACGTACCGCTTGTACTCCGTATCATCCTTGCTGTTTTCACGCACCAGCCTGTGCAGCTCCACCGTAGGGGCAAACAGTTCGAGGTCAGATTTCGCCCAATGCACGGCATCCGTCAGTTCCTTTGCCGGGTTCAGTATGCACTTCAACCCGCCGAAACCGCAATACTTCCGAAGTATAGCCTGTTCCTCGGCGGTTGCCGTCCTCCGTTCCCTGTCAAGTATGAATGCCGTCCGTATCGCCTCAATGTTGTCCCGCAGCCGTTGTTTGCGGTTAAACGCCATATTCCCCGATATAAAGGACGACGGCTCCCGTCAGCTCCGTGTAGAGCAGGTCGTATTCGGGCGACAGGGCGAAGTTGTCGTCCGAAAGGTCATAGGCGGAGAATACGTTGCCGACAGGCGGCAGCAGCTTTCGGATGAAGGCATCGCGTTTCTTTTCCGGCACTTCTTCGGCAAACTCGTTTTCCACGACTTCGCGGAGGATGGCGTACTTGGAATAGCGAAGACCACGCAGGAGCGTGTCCATCGCCAACTCTTGCGCCCCTTCGGGCGGATAGCCTTCGAGCCGCGCACGCTCATACCTTTCGGCGGCACGGTCGGCACGCTCCCGGATGAAGGCATCATCGGAAGCCTGTTCAAACCTGTTCGTGCGGAGATAATCCAGCAGGTACAGACCGTAATAGGAAAAGTCGGTCTGACCCTTGTTTTTCTTCCTGTTGTTCATTGCTTTGGAATTTAGTGGGTTGATAATGACGGGGATAATCGTCCGAAAAGGAGAAAGAAAAGGCACTCGGTATCCCTCCGAGTGCCACCACTAAATCCAAAGTATGAGTATAATCCGGTATCGAAGAACAATTCATTACTCTGAACCAGTGGCAAAGTTAATACTATTTCTTCCGTCCTGAAAATTTCCTGCTCGTTTTCCTTTCTGGGAACACGAAAGTCGTGTTATAGTCCCCGTCAAAGGCGACTATGGCGTCGAAACTCTTGCCCTGCTTGCTCTTGAAGCCTTTGAGCAGCTTCGTATGCCCGTCGGTGAGCAGGTCTTTGATTTCGTCGTCGGAAAGTGTGCGGTTCGCCTTCAGGCGGAACACGGGCAGCCCGCACTCCGCATTGTCACAGCGTACCACCTTGCCGTAGAACTGCATGCTGCCCGTCCCGCACTTGGGACACTTGCAGCCGGAATCCCTGCGGGAAAACAGCTTGTCGCACGAGAGCAGTTCGGAGGTGATTTCACGTGTGTACGTTTCTATCTCCCTGCGGAAGGTGTCGGCGAGCAGTTCCCCGCGCTCTATGCGTGCCAGTTCTTTCTCCCATTCGCCCGTCATGGCTACGTCAGCGATGCGCATCGTCTTCACGACCGAATAGAGTGCAAGCCCTTTTTCTGTCGGCACAAGCGATTTCTTGCAGCGTTCCATGTAGCCGCGCTTGAAGAGCGTTTCGATAATCGCCGCACGGGTGGCGGGCGTGCCGATGCCGCAGTCCTTCAACGCCTGACGGAGTGCATCGTCCTCTATGTCCTTGCCCGCCGTTTCCATTGCCGATAATAGTGTGGCTTCGGTATGCAGCGGCTTGGGTTTGGTCTTGCCCTCCGTGATGGAGCAGCCTTTCAGCGTCAGCGTGTCGCCTTCCCGCCAGCCGGGGATGGAGGTTTCTTCCTTGTCCTCCTCACCATAGACGGAACGCCATCCAGCTTGCCTGATGACGCTGCCTTTCACCGTGAATTCCACCCCGGCACACTCCGCCGTGACGGTGGCGGTGTCCTTGACGCATTTTTCGGAGAACGCCTCGATCATGCGCCCGGCGACCATCTGATAGACGGTGCTGTCCTCTTTGGAGAGGAACAGCGGCTTCTCGCCCGTAACGAGCAGGGCGTGGTGGTCCGTCACTTTGCCGCCGTCCACGCTTCTGCGTGTCGGTACGGCTTTCGGCTGCACCTTGCCTTTCCATTCGGGCAAAGCCCCGATGAAGGCGAGCAGCTTGGGGATTTCAGCGAACACGTCTTCGGGAATGTAGCGGCTTCCCGTTCTCGGATAGGTAATGAGCTTCTTCTCGTAGAGCTTCTGCGCGATTTCAAGCGTCTGTTCCGCCGTGAAGCCGTGCTTGGCGTTGGCTTCCTTCTGGAGCGTCGTCAGGTCGTATAGGAGCGGTGTTTCCTCCGTCTTCTCCTTGCGTTCGGCTTTCGTGACGGTGGCTGTGCCTGCCGACTTCACCTTATTATACAGTTCCGTCGCAGGCTCTTTCTCTTTCCATTTTTCGGAAGAGGAAAACTTCACCGTTCCTTCATCGCAACCGTCCGTTGCGATATGGAGCTGCCAGAAGGCTTCGGGCGTGAAGCGGCGGTTCTCCCAATAGCGTGCGCACACCATCGCCAATGTAGGTGTCTGCACCCGTCCGACGGAATATGTGCCGTGTCCGGCGGCGATGGAGAGTGCCTGCGTGCCGTTGATGCCCACGAGCCAGTCTGATTCGCTCCGCGCTTTGGCGGCAAGATAGAGGTTGTCGTATTTGCCGCCCGCTTCAAGGTTGCGCAGCCCCTCGCGGATAGCCTTGTCGGTAAGCGAGCTTATCCAGAGGCGGACGAAAGGAGTAGTGCATCCGGTATAATGGTAGAGGTAGCGGAAGATAAGCTCACCCTCGCGTCCGGCGTCGGTCGCCACGATGATCTGTTCGCTTTCCTTGAATAGCCGGGCGACGGTCTTGATCTGCGTCACCACGCCGCTGTCGGGCTTGTAGCCCTTCTCCGTCTTTACCTGACGGGGGACGAGCGTGAAGGTGTCGGGGATGACGGGCAGGTTGTCACGGACGAAGCCGCGTATGCCGTAGCCGTCTGGCAAGCTGAACGAGGTGTCCGAATGCCCATGTCACGGCATAACCGCCTCCCTCGAAATATCCTTCCTCTCTCTTTGTCGCGCCCACGATGCGGGCGATCTCACGTGCCACAGACGGCTTTTCTGCAATGATTGTCTTCATATTTTTCTGTCGTTTTGAATTTTACAAATGTTACTTCGGATTTAGTGGCGGACACCGGATTACATCTTCATGCCCTTATTGTTTTTCTTTTGCGGCTTCTCCTGCTGCTGTTGCTGTGCGGTGTCCTTCGGGGCGGTCTGTCCCTTCCGCAACGGCTCCTTCAGGTTCTTGGTAGCCTCGTTGGTCTTGCCCTCGCTGTTCACTGCCACCTGCGTGCGGCTCTCGTTGGACGGGGCGACCTTCTGAGCGTTGTCGGGGTTGGTGTCGTAGCGGTACGGGCGTCCCTTCTCCGGATTGAACCTGATGTACATCGTGGCGTGGAAGCCCTGCTTGTCGGTCACGTTCTCCAGTTTCACGGCTTTGCCCGCCACGTAGTCGGCTTTCTGCTGCTCGGTGAAGTCCACGCCGCTCCATTTGCTGATGGGGCGGATGCTGCCGTCGGCGTTCGTCCACGTGTTGCGGCGTTGCTCCTTGTTCGTGTTGGCTGTGTTTTCCGTACCCTGCGCCTGTCCCTGTGCGGGGTTGTTCTTGGCTTCCTGTGCTTGTGCGGCACGTGGCGACCTGCCGGTTCCCGGCACGAACTCCACGCCGCGCTGCTCCACGTTCACTTGTAGGGTGGTGACGAACCTCCTGCCGTCCTTGCGCTCGATGAGTTTGTCGCGCACAGGCAGCCCGGCACGCAGCATGTCCTGCTCCTGCTTGGTGATTTCCGTTTTGCCGATGCGTTCCGGTATGCGCACCTTGTTTGCCGGGACATCCGTGATTTCGTTCGTCTTGCGGTCGATGCTGACGAACGAGGGGATGATCTCGCCCGTTTCCCTGTCCACGAGGTCCACGACCCTGCCGAGGTTGCCCGTTTCGCGTAGGTTCTTCCGGTCGTCGTCGGAGAACTTGTGTTCCTTGTACTCGTCGAGCTTCTGCTCCTTGCGGATGAAGTGCGGCACAAGGCTGACGTTGCCCTCGCCGTCTTTCTTGAAGGAGAGGCGGGCGTCCAGCTCGAAAGCCTCTCCGCCGAAATTGGGCGACACCTTCACCAAGTCGGACTTGCCGTAGTTGAGCATCCTGTTAAGGTCGCCCGACTTTTCAAGGTCGTCGCGCTTCACGCCCCATTTCTCCTCCAACTCCTGCCAGTTGATCTTGCTCTCGTCGATGGGCTGGTAGCCCCGGTTGCCCTGCGTCTGCTGCGGGCTTTCCTGATTCTGTTCGTTTTTCTGTTCCATTTCTTCCTGTTTTTTAGGTTCGTCATCTTGTTTCTGTTCCGGTTGTTCCTGCTTTTCGGCGGACTGCTCCTCCTGCACTTTCTTTTCGTAGCAGGAGGTGTCCACCTTGTGGGGCGCAAGCAGCTCCTTGTTGCCGTCGGGGTCTTTCAGCAAGTCCTTGATAACCTCCAGCAGTTTGTCGGCTTGGTCCGCCGCGACACGGTAGAAACCGAAGCGGCTGGGGTCCTTGCACTGCCGGAAGAAGTTCTTGAAGAAGTTGTCCAGCACGTCTCCGTGCCGGTCGAATTGCAGGAAACTCTGCGCGTTCTCCGCTTTCGCGGGAATGCGCTTGGGGAAGCCGTCGGCGTTCAGCCCGGCTACCACGCTGATTTCGCCCGTCCTCTCGTCACGGACAACCAGCACGTCCTTTTCGTCTTTTTTCTTTGCCATCTGAAAAATGTTTTAATGGTTATTTTTGAAAGAAATTATGGATACGAGCCTTGTAGAAGGCTATATCTTCCTTGCGGAAGTCCTTTACATGTTCGGAGAGGAACGTCAGCAGGTCCGCCTCGCTGTAATAGGTCTTTTTGCCGAGCGTCTTGTAGGGCAGCGCGCCGATGCTGCGGTAGCGTTGCAGGGTGCGCTTGCTGATCTGGAGCAGCATGCACAGGTCTTGGTTGTCGAAAAGCCTGATCCCGTCCATCGGGTTCGGGGCTTTGCCGGACGGCTGCATGGAGAGCAGCATCTCGTCCTGACGGTCGAGCCGTTCCATCACCTTCTGCATCCAGCTCTCGAAATTGTTGCGGGTAAGCAGTTCCATGTCCTACGTCCTCCTTCCTTTGGGTTTGCCGCCCGTGCGCAGCGTGTGGTTGCGTTTCAACTCTTCCGGTGTCGCGGCATCACCCGTGACGGTGCTGTCTTCGAGCAGACGGTCGATTTCCGACTGCCGGTAGCGGCACTTGCCGCGCAGCACGACATAGGCGATGCGCTGTTCGCTGCGCATGCGCTGGAGGGTGCGGCAACTCACGTTCAGCAGGTGCGCCGCCTCGCGGGTGGTGAGCAGCCTGTCGGGGGATTCTTCCTTCCTCACGCCGGAAACGGCACGCACGTGTGCCGCTATCTCGGCTATCTGTTCCGTCAATACGGTGAAGGCGGAACTTTCCATCGTTATCACTTTCATATTCAGTCCTTTCTTTTGGTTTATGCGGCAAAATTCGGCAATAAACCAAAGGGGCTTTAACAGCTCACTACGTGGCTCACGTAAGATTTTTACGGATAATGGCTCCGTTACCTGGACAGACGGCGCAACAAGCTGCCTTTTAGCGGGAAACGGCACGTGTTCATGGCGGCTTCGTTACCTTTGCGGCAAACTCTGAAATGTTTTGCTTATGGAAATAGTATCTATCGAGAAAAAGACCTTCGAGATGATGGTGGCGTCCTTCAACGCCCTCGCGGAGAAGGTAGCCGCCCTGAGGCGCAGGAGCGACGGCGGGCGGCTGGAAAGATGGCTCACGGGCGAGGAGGTCTGCGGGCAGTTGAGAATCAGCCCGCGCACGTTGCAGACGTTACGCGACAAGCGGCTTATCGGCTACTCGCAGATCCGCAAAGGTTTCTATTACAAGCCGGAAGAAGTCAGGAGACTGATTCCGCTTATCGGTACGCTCTATCCCGGCGGCAGATAATCTTATTATTCACCCACTGAATCCAAAGTTATGATGAACGAGAACAACGATGTTTTTACACTGGAGGACGAGCCGCTTGCCACAGTGGTGCAGAATATGCGCAAAGGCTCTAAATGGCTCTCCGCATTTTTGGAAAGTTACCGTCCGCCGCTGGACGGAGAACGTTACCTGACGGACAGGGAGGTGGCGGACTTGCTCCGTGTCAGCCGCCGCACCTTGCAGGAGTACCGCAACAACAGGGTGCTGCCCTTTATCCTTTTGGGAGGGAAGGTGCTTTACCCCGAATCCGGGTTGCGTAAGCTGTTAGAGGTGAACTACCGCAAGCCGCTGGAATAATGTTCTGGCATTCCGGAATAAAATGCGTACCTTTGTAGTTAAAAATGAAATACCATTATGCTTCGGAGTGAATTTGCAAAATTGTTAGAATCCACAATAATTCCTGAAGGAATAGAGCAAGAGGACATAAAATCTCGAATCTATCCAATAAGTGCAGCATTGATGTCAATGTTGCCGCAAAAACTGTATAGATATAGGAGTTGTTCAACATTAAACCTTGATGCTTTTGATAAGGATTTGGTTTATGCTGTTACTGCTGATAAGTTTAATGACCCCTATGACACTCTTGTTTATTATAGTTTGGATAATATTCAAGAGCAAATGAGAGCCTGTTGTACAGAAGAATTTCTTGAACAATTCAAACAGATACTTGAAAATAAAGATTTTGATTTTCCTCCAAGTGTAATCCAATTTTTCGGAAAAAACAATTTGGCAGGTTTTAAAAAACAGGTAATATCATGTAATGGTATAAATCCATTGAGATTAGCTCTTTTTAGTGCTGCAATGGAAAACATATTGAAAGAAATCCTATTAAAAATGGGGGATACATTAAAGATCGTATCTACGATAGCATGTTTAAGCGAAAACATAGATTCTGTTATAATGTGGAGCCACTATGCCCAAAATCATGAAGGGTTTGCATTGGAATATGATTTAAGGTTCTTATTAGAACAAGGAGAAATGAACTGTTGTATTTTGCCTGTTATATATGATAACGACCGTTTTGATGCAAATAGCTTTATTCAATGGTATATAGCAAAGAGTTTGGGGCTGGATGTTAAAAATATAGATTCACTATCACATTTGAAAATGGCTATTCACAAATCCACACAGTGGGAATATGAAAATGAATGGCGTATTATTCATTCCGAGAAACAACCTGCCACACATTCTCGTGCAACAAGCCTGAAAATTGTTCCTAAAGCAATCTATTATGGAGAGAGAATTTCAAATATCAACAAGAAAATATTGCATTATATAGCACAAGAAAAAGGAATTGCGGAATTTGATATGTACATTGATTGTGGCTCATTAAAGTATGAGATGTTATATAAGCCATCTCAATTTTGATACCTCATATTCTTTAACAAATAATTCGTATATTCCAAATTGACTATCTTAAAGTTAAAACGGACAGCTTGATGGTTGTCCGTTTTTAATTGATTGTCATCGTCTTTTCAGCAGTAACCGCCTTTTCCGCTATGTACGAATACCATGTAGGCGATATGCTTGTCTTTTGCGAGTGCCTTGTCCATCAGCCAGCGGCGGAAAAGATGGGCGTGGTAGGTGTTCAGCCGAAAGGCGACAGGGATGATGATTTCCAGCGAATACACGTCGGCTGAAAGCCCGTTTTCAAGCCGCATGTAGCGGCACACCTCGTAGTCGTTCAGCACGTCCGGCTTGCGGACGGCTCTGATGGCGGCGTTCACTGCCGGGACGCCCGTGTGGAACAGTCCGGCGATTTCTGTGGCGGTCATCCATATCTCGTTACCGGTTACGCTGACCGTGTTGTCCTCTATGATAATTATATCACGTTTCATGGCTTCTCTGTTTTAGATGGTGCAACCTGCAAATTCCTCGATGCCGTTCAACCTTGCGGCAAGGTTCTCCATGTCTTGGTTGAGCTTCTCTTTGGTGATTTTCGCGTATATCTGTGTAGTCTTTATGCTCTTGTGTCCCAGCATGGAACTCACCGTTTCGATGGGTACGCCGTTGGAGAGGAACACCGTCGTGGCTGCCGTGTGGCGGCTCTGATGGAAAGTGATAGGTTCTGCAAGGGAAAGCGAACAGGTAAAGATAAAACGTAAACCGTTTGAAATGAGCATTGTTTCAGTGTTCTGCCAAGTTGGAAAAATGCAAATGACAACGAAATATTGAGGTTGTTCAGTTACCAAACCGTTAGCCGGGCAGTTACCGAAACGGGAATAGGTAACGGCAGGCAATGAAAAGAAATCCTCACCGTTTTGTTTGCGCTCATACACAATGTTTTGCATATCAAGGAACGCTTATACGGCAAGTAATTTTGCACTAAAAAACATAAGCGTATGAAAGTAGAAAAATTCAAGGTGTTGCTCTACCTCAAAAAGAGCGGACTGGACAAATCGGGAAAGGCTCCCATCATGGGACGCATCACGGTAAACCGCACAATGACACAGTTCGGATGCAAGCTGTCCTGCACTCCCGAATTATGGAATCCCCGTGAAAGCCGTCTGAACGGAAAGAGCAAAGAGGCGGTTGAAACCAACGCCAAGATTGAGAAACTGCTGCTTGCCATCAATTCCGCATTTGATTCTCTGTTGGAGCGCAAGCAGGAGTTTGACGCTACGGCAGTCAAGGACATGTTTCAGGGGAGCATGGATAAGCAGATGACCCTGTTGAAACAGTTTGACCGTATCAACGAGGACTTGAAATCGCGTATAGGCATCGACCGTGCCGAGGGGACATACTCCAAGTATTACTACACACGGCAGATTCTCGCAGGGTTCATCCGTGAGAGATTCAAGACGGAGGATGTCGCCTTCGGGCAACTTTACGAGCGGTTCATCTGGGATTTTCAGGACTATGTGCTCGATGAGAAGAAACAATCCCTGCAATCCGTGCGCCATTACCTTGCCCTTTTGAAGAAGGTATGCCGCATCGCCTACAAGGAGGGACATTCCGAACGCTATTTCTTCTGCAACTTCAAGCTGCCGAAACAGGAAATCAGCGCACCGAAGGCACTCACACGGGAGGAGTTTGTGAAAGTACGTGACGTGGAAATATCCGTGCGCCGCAGGCCCTCGCTTGCCCTCACCCGTGACCTGTTCCTGTTTGCCTGCTACACCGGAACAGCGTATGCCGATACCGTGTCCATCACGCGGGACAATCTCTTTTCCGACGATGACGGGAACCTGTGGCTGAAATACCACCGCAAGAAAAACGAGTACCTCGCACGGGTGAAACTGCTTCCCGAAGCGATTGCCCTATTGGACAAATACAAGGACGAATCACGGGAAACACTTCTGCCTGTTCAGGACTACCGCGTGTTGAGAGCCAACATGAAGAGCCTCCGTGTACTGGCAGGAATCAAAACCGATATCGTCTATCATGTCGGACGCCATAGTTTCGCAAGCCTGATAACGCTTGAAGAGGGTGTACCTATCGAAACCATCAGCCGAATGTTGGGACACACCAATATCCAGACAACGCAAATTTACGCCCGTGTGACTCCGAAGAAACTTTTTGAGGACATGGACACATTTATCGAAGCGACCAAAGACTTGGTGCTTGTTCTCTGATGCAACTATTTAATCAAGTTCAATAAGATAATCAGTTATGCGCAGTACATTCAAACAACTCTATTACATCAACCGCAGCAAGGTGAAAGCTGATGGTACGACCGCCATTTGGTGCAGAATCTCCATAGATGGCAAACAGGCGGTGCTTTCCACGGGTATTTATTGCAATCCAGATGATTGGAACAGTAAGAAAGGCGAGGTAAAGGACGTTCGCACAAACGGACGGTTAAGCCAATATCGCCAACACATTGAAAATACATACGACACCATACTGAAAGAACAGGGTGTTGTCAGTGCGGAATTGCTGAAAAACACCATAGTGGCGGAAAGCTCCTTGCCCACAACCCTGTTACAAACAGGCAAACAAGAGCTGGAGAGGTTGAAGAAACGCTCTGTCGAGATACAATCACGTTCCACTTACCGACAATCCATTATCTTTCAGGACTGTATCAGGCTGTACATAGAATCGGTGTATGACATGCAGGATATACCGTTGGAGGAAATAACGGAAGGGTTCGGCAACGATTACAAGACATTCCTGTTAAAGGACTTGGGATGCAGCACAGACAAGATGAACAAGTGCCTGTGCTGGCTCAACAGGCTGTTGTATCTTGCAGTGGACAGGGAAATCATACGTGCCAACCCTATCGAGGACGTGGAATATGAAAAGAAGAATCCTCCAAAGCTGAAACATATCAGCCGTAACGAATTGAAACGCCTGATGGCAACTCCGTTTGAGGACGGTAACATGGAACTGGCACGGCGTATGTTTATCTTTTCGAGTTTCTGCGGTCTGGCGTATGTGGATATACACAGGCTCTATCCGCACCATATCGGGGAGGCCATGGACGGCAGGAAATATATCCGCAAAAAGAGAGGAAAGACCAACGTGGAAGCGTTTGTTCCGTTGCATCCAGTAGCTGAGCGTATATTGTCGCTTTACAACACGACCGATGATACCAAGCCCGTTTTCCCTTTGCCTATCCGTGATATACTTTGGCATGAGGTACATTCCATCGGTAACGCACTGGAGTTTGAAGAAAATCTCTCCCATCACCAAGCCCGGCACACCTTCGGAACCCTGTTGATTTCCGCTGGCATTTCGATAGAGAGCATCGCCAAGATGATGGGACATACAAATATCACCAGTTCCCAAGTCTATGCAAAAATCACAGATGACAAGATTTCCAAGGACATGGACAAACTGATGGAACGGAGAAAGAAAATATCGGCCGGCGAAAAGATAAACAGCGAAAATAGCAAACATCAAATCACCCCATTATGAACAGAGGTATAATAACAATCAGTGAAAAGGGTGTGGTCATTATGCCGACCGCACCCGTGTGGATGACACAATTTGAGATAGCCGACCTATTCGGAACATTCTCATGCGATGTCCGCAAAGCGATTCATACCATTTACAAGAACAAGGAACTGAACGAATTTGACACGATGAAGTATCTCAAGCAACCGGATGGCATCAGTTACGATGTCTATAACATTGAAGTGATTATAGCCGTTGCATTCAGGATATGCAGTAAAGAGAGTGTCTTGTTCAGACGGTTTATAATAAATGAAATTAGCACCATTAAGAAAGTTACACCGATTACACTATTTGTTGCCAGCGTCAGAGGTAATAACCGATGGTATAGT